>OICE01000020.1_pt1 | contig 78810 bp, 69 predicted proteins | sample 1581171 | NCBI WGS metagenome assembly OICE01 (sample SAMEA3882545, study PRJEB24775) | human gut metagenome | biome: human-associated habitat; feature: intestine environment; material: feces | place: Netherlands | collected 2009/2010 | reverse complement strand
TGCATATTTATGCTAAATTTCGTTAACCGTATTCATTTTTATTATTATAGTTCATATTCATTTTTTGAATTACACCTTATTATATATAGAGAGATAAATTCAATTCTATACATAGATAAACTCAAAAATGCGAAGAATATTGCATCCATACTGAATAAGAATGGCCCTGGCACAAACTCAAGTTACCGGTACTGTTACCGCAGCCGAAGATGGCGCTCCTATCATTGGTGCATCTATCAAGGTCGTTGGTACAAAAACGGGTACTGTTACCGATATGAACGGTAATTTCAAAATGGATGTTCCTGCCAATGCAAAGTTGGAAGTATCCTACATCGGTATGACTACAAAAACCGTAAAGGCAGGTAAAAACTTAAACATTGTTTTGGGTGCCGACGAGCGTTCATTGGAAGAAATCGTGATCAGTGTGCCTTACGGTACACGTAAAGCAGTCTGACATCTGACGACAAGGTGAAGTCTGGCTCTTCTCTTCCTGATGTAACCGGTGGATTCTCTACTGACATCAGCTGGAAGGGACTCACTCTCTCAGCCCTGTTCTCATACGCTATCGGCGGTAAGCTCTATAATAACGACTATACCGACCTGATGGGTGTTGGCGGCTTGAATGGTAGTTCCAAGAGTGCCGAATTAATCAACCGCTGGACTCCAGAGAACAGAAATACCAACATTCCGAAGATTGTAGATCAGCAGACCAGCTACTTCACCTCATCATCTACCAGATGGTTGGTTGACCGCAGTTATCTCCGCTTGAAGACCGTGACATTGAACTATTCATTGCCACACAGTCTCTTGCAGCCACTGACATTGAAAGATGTCAATGTATTCATTCAGGCAGAGAACCTGTTGACATTCAGTCATCAGCAGGGTTTGGATCCAGAGCAGCCATTGAATGGTACTGTATCTTACCGCTATCCTGCCATGAAGACCATCTCATTCGGTATCAATGTAAAACTCTAAAATAGAAGTATCAAGATGAATAAATATATAACAAGAATGGGTGTGAGCCTCGCCTTGATGGCAACCACATTGTCTTCATGCGACCTGGATACCACCCCTACCACATCACTCGACTCTGATGCGGCTTTCAAGACTACCACATACGCAGAGAATGTATTGAGAGGTGCCTGGAATTATGCCTTCAATGAAGGACAGTCGTATCAGTCTATTGGCATATTCTCTGTCCTCCTGAGCGATGACTTCATGGGTTCAGACTGTGTAAAGGCTAAGAGCTATGGTTACAGTCAATGCTACAACCTGACTGTAGGTTACGGTCGTGGCCAGCACAATTCCGTACTCTGGGATATATGCTACGATGCCATCAACAACTGCAACAACATCATTGCCAACATCGACCAGGCTTCAGGTAGTGACACCGACAAGAATCGTATCAAGGGTCAGGCATACGCTACCAGAGGATATATGTATATGATGCTGGCATCACATTTCTCTTTCTCTGTAGAAAAAGATCCTAATGCAGTCTGTGTTCCTATTTACACAGAGCCTACAGATATGAACCAGGCATTGACCGGTAACCCTGCTGCCAGCGTCAAGGAGGTATATGACCAGGCATTGGCAGACTTGAAGAAATCGGTAGAATTGATCCCGGAGAAGTATAATCGCGGTACAGACCCTACAGGTTATTACAAGATCAACCATACCGTAGCCATGGGTATTCTTGCCAGAACAGCCCTCTATGCTCGTGATTGGCAAACTGCTTACGATTATGCCAGCAAGGTATTGGAGAAGAACCCTTACCTGATGACTGAGGCTGAATACAAGAGCGGCTTCAACAACTGCAACAACGGCGAGTGGCTCTGGGGATATTCTGCAACACAGGATGACAACGATGGTGCCTATACCATGAACTTCAAGGACAAGTCTCTGGATGGTTACGGCAGTCTCTGCGTAGATCCATACTTCGTAGAAAACTATCATGATAACGACTACCGCAAGGATCTGTTCCAGGATTGGGGCTACACCGCACAGGGTGGTAAGGTAGTTCGCCTGCTGAACTCGAAGTTCGCCTTCCAGGACATTGACAATGGAATTACCGATATGGATCTGATGCGTACTTCAGAGATGTATCTCATCAAGGCAGAGGCAGCTTATTATCTCCATAATACCGACGAGGCAAAATCTGCACTCTACACCTTGCAGCAGGCTCGTATGAAGGAGGGCAAGACTGCTCCTGAGATTACTGCAACCGGTGAGGATCTGCTGAAGGCTATCTGGCTGGAGCGCCGCCTGGAACTCTGGGGTGAAGGTTTCGCCATCACGGATATCATCCGCAACCAACAGTCTATCGAGCGCAAGGGTTTTGAGGGTCCTGTCATCATCAAGGAAGAAGATGAGGAAGGCAACATCACTACCGAAGACGCTACAGGTACCGGTCACGATGTGCTCAAGTTCAACGATGGTACAGACTTCTGTCCTAACAGCAAGTACTACCTCTATCGTATTCCGCTGAACGAGGAGCTTCAGAACCAGAATCTCTATAAGAATCATCAGAAGTTAGACTTCTATAGATAATACGTTTTAATAAATGAAGATTGTAAAGCCCTATATCCCTGCTCGGATATAGGGCTTTTTCTATAAATCTATAGTTTTTGTTACTTATACGAAACAAAAAGAGTATCTTTGCGGAAAGTTTTACTCGCATGAAACAAAAGATATTAGAAAGACTAGGATAGACTAAATTTCAATTTACTATTCATATTCGCCTTATCAAAGAACTTCACGCAATAAGCATGTTCCTGATAACGCTCAACTCTTACAATATAAGAATGATGAGATTTAGCTGACTTGAATCTATATTGCAAAGTTTCAATCAGCCATTCATCAGCACTATCCCTGTCTATCATTTGAAAGACGAAGGGATAACCTTCACTTTCTTCCATATTAATTTCAAATTAACTGTTTATAGACAGGGATGCGGATTTTGTCTAATTGTTCTGTCGTCAGAGCCTTGACATCATCGTTAACCGTAAAATACACAGTAGGATATCGGTACTTACCATTAGGCATAAGTACCTTCGTTACCTGCTTGATAATCTCAACACCATCAAGCGTAACTATCTTAGTCTCTGTTTTATCTACTATCTTTCCCATAAGCAGAATTTTTGTTATTTGATTCATTGGCTATGCAAACAAACGCAATGAAAACTTGTTTTCAAATTGCCAAGTGCAGCATCTGCTGCAAAGATACACTGCTTTTTTGTAACTACCAAATTATTCGTGAAGAAAACAACATAAAACACAAAATTTCCGACCCTATCGGCATCCGAATCATATCCTGAAAGGGCTGCAAACGGCATTGTTACCGTCTGTATGCCATCCGCCAAATCATAAAAATATAATGTTGATTACGAATATCACCATATAATCAAGGGGCTATACGCCACCTATCATCGTAGCATATAGCCCCTTGTCCTGTCACATAAAAAACGCAATCTCCAACTTTTTCTGAAACTTTTCCCAGAAATCTCTTGCGGGTTTGGAAATAAAGTCGTAACTTTGCGGTAGCGAATTTTAAAACGGATGGTTATGAAGTACTTAGACCCTAAGGCAGACCTCACGTTCAAGAAGATATTCGGCAATCATCCCAAAAGACTGATTAGCCTTCTGAACGCCCTCCTGCCACTCAGCGAAGAGGAGCAGATACATAAAATTAAGTATCTGCCAACAGAACTTGTACCCCAGCTCGAAGGGGGCAAGAACACCATTGTGGATGTACTCTGCACAGATGTCAGAGGCAGAAAGTTCTGCGTGGAGATGCAGATGGAATGGTCTGACGCTTTCCAGCAGCGAGTACTGTTCAATGCATCGAAGCTCTATGTGAGTCAGGCTAAAAAGGGCGGAAAATACAGTGAACTCCAACCCGTGTATTCCCTGAATCTGATAAATGATATCTTTGCGCATGATACTTCGGATTTCATCCACAACTACCGCATCGTGCACGATAAGGACAGTAATAAGGTCATCGAGGGTTTGCATTTCACCTTCATAGAACTCCCTAAGTTCACACCACATTCCATTGCCGACAAGCGTATGATGGTCTTGTGGCTCCGTTTCCTGACGGAAATCAATTCCAACACGAAGGAGATTCCTGCCGACCTGCTTAATGACCCAGAGATTGGAAAGGCCGTAGAAGAGCTGGAGATTTCCGGTTTCACGGATGCCGAACTCTGGGCCTACGACAAGTTCTGGGATTCCGTAAGCGTTGAAAGAACCCTCATAGATGACAGCTACCAGAAAGGTAAGGAAGAAGGTATGGAGAAAGGCATGGAGAAAGGTAGAGCAGAAGGCAAATATGAGGCCAACACAGAAACAGCACAACGTTTGCTGGCAATGGGACTTTCTGCCGAACAGGTTGCCAAAGCTACCCAGCTACCTTTGGAAATCATTAAGAATCTGAGCAATTCATAAAAATATAATAATGGAGATGTAGTTTTCGAATATCACCATATAATCAAGGGTCTATACGCCACCTGTTTATCGTGGCATATAGACCCTTGTCTTTTTCCCGTGGATTGCCCTTGCACACTCCAAACGGTCATATTCCTTCAAGCCACCTTGATAATAGGTCTTCGTCCATTTGGGATAGAGGATGTCTTCATTGCCTTTCTGATGTTTGGTCCCATCCGGCTTGAGAAATCTGGATGGGGGATTTCTTGCAAATAACTTTACAGATTAAATATGACGGAAAAATCTCTTAAGAGAAGCTGTCTTTTTCCTTAAGGAAAAAAATAAAAACCCTTAAGGGAAAATTCTCAATCTCTTCTTTCCCCATTTTCCAGGCATTTTCGTCTGATTTTCTCTTTCTTGAATATAGTTTACACGGATATGGAGAGAAGATGGGAGTTGACTTGCGAAAGATAGAAGAAAAGTTGGCTGAAACAGAAAAAATACGTATCTTTGCATTCATAATTTGATCTCAAACAAAACAAAAATAATAATATGGCAAACGTAAATTTTTCGAAAGCAAAGTGCCCAACTTGTGGCAAGAAGGTGTCTTTGCGGGTAATCAGCAAGTACTTTTGGCATGGAACAAGCTATTATACCGAATGCAATCATTGCGGGCAAAGAATACATCCTGCAAAAGAACCTGTAAGTATATTCAAATGCTTTTCCTGGGGTGGAATGTCGGTCTTGCTTCCTATGTATTCTTACTGGAATCTGGTAGCGTGGGATTTCTTGCCAGCTCTTTTATGTGCCATTCCTTTTATACTGCTAACATTAATAATAAGTTGCATCCTTATAGTGCGTAAAATACAATTCATTATTTAATAGAGAATGTTGATAACTATTTATATAGTGTAAAGTCTATGTATTATGCGTCGTGCATCGCTCGAAGTAAGCACGTGCATCGTTCGATGTGAGAGCGTGCGACGTTCGACGCATGTGCTTACTTCGTTCGGTGTGAGTCGCAAAACAAATAGGCAATACACCTCTTTCCCTGCAGGAATGAGCGTATATTGCCTATTATGATTAGAGGTGATGATATATAGAGTATCATCTTTTCCTTGTTTTTCTATTATCCGTAGATAACCTTACCATTCTCATCCTCGTAAGGAGTCATATCCTTAGCATACTGGTTCATGGCACGGAGGCTCATACCCATAGATGAAAAACCACCATCGTGGAAGAGATTCTGCATAGTTACCTTGCGGGTGAAGTCAGAGAACATCATTACGCAATAGTTAGCGCAATCCTCTGCTACCGCATTTCCGAGTGGAGACATCTTGTCTGCAAAGTCCATCATGTTCTCGATATCCTTGATACCCTTACCTGCAGTTGTTGCTGTAGGGCTCTGAGAGATGGTATTGATGCGGACGTGCTTCTCGCGACCATAGATGTAACCGAAGCTGCGTGCGATGCTCTCGAGCATGCTCTTGGCATCAGCCATATCGTTGTAACCGAAGAAAGTACGCTGAGAAGCTACGTAAGTGAGAGCTACTACAGAACCCCACTCATTGATAGCATCCAACTTCTTGGCTACCTGCAACATCTTGTGGAAAGAGATAGCAGAAATATCCAAAGTCTTGTTCAAGAAATTGTAGTCGAGATCATCGTATGTACGATGCTTACGAACATTAGGGCTCATAGCAACAGAGTGGAGCACGAAGTCAATCTTGCCACCGAGCTTCTCCTGAGCCTCAGTGAATACCTTTTCCAAATCCTCAACGCTGGTCGCATCCGCTGCGATGATAGGAGCGTTGATCTGTTCAGCGAGCTTATCCAGCGTACCCATACGCAAAGCCATAGCTGTGTTACTGAGTGCGATGGTAGCACCCTCTTCAGCAGCCTTAACGGCTACTTTCCAAGCGATTGATTCCTCATTGAGTGCACCGAAGATGATGCCACGCTTGCCTTTTAACAAATTGTGAGTCATTGTTATCTTAATACTATATGTTTGTAAATCGTGCGCAAAATTACGAAATTTGTGCAATATATGCAAGCTTTTTCGCAAAAAAGTGCTGTTTACACCACCTTTTTTGCGAAAAGTCAAGTAAATCGTGCCTTATTTATCATCTATCCGGATGCGGGCCACCAATGGAAGATGATCGCTGTAACCTCCCAAATACCTCGGACCCAGGTAGGTGCGATATGGTTTTTTACCGCCATATTTCTCATCATCTTCGAGCAGGAAAGGCAAATCTCCTATTCTGCAGGCATTTTCCTGATGTTGCATCGATTCGCTCAGCAGTATCTGGTCAAGACTGCGCCATTCTCCATGCCAACGGTAAGTGGCCTTTGCCCCATAGCTACCCCGTGCTCCGGCAGATATATTAATAAGGTGGTGCTGATAGAGATATTCCAGTGCGGGAGAGTCGTGATAATCATTGAAGTCTCCTGCCACAATAATCTTTGCCCTACCTTGAAGCGCATAAATGGAATCCACAGCTTCAGCCAACTGGCTCGCCACCTGCAGGCGGTAAGGACGGGATTCACGCTCTCCTCCCCTTCTACTAGGTGCATGCACCACAAACACATGCAGCGTATCGCCCGTGATGACACGTCCCGAAACATAGAGAATATCTCTCGTAGGACGGGTAGCCGGCAGACGCTTCACCCGAATAGACCAGGAATGAATCAATGAAAAGGAAAACGGCTGATACATCAAGGCTACATCGATGCCTCGCTCATCGGGCGAATTGGTCATCACATACTCATAACCAGCAGTCCGGATGGCTGAACGCTTGGTCAGGTCAAACAATACACTGTCGTTTTCCACCTCACAGAGAGCCACCAGGTCGGGAAGCTGCACATCTCCGGAAGCCTCCTCATACCCCAGCCCCACAATCTCCTGCCCCAGATGGTTCACCTTATGCCAATAGCGGTAGGGAGTCCAGTGATAACTACCTTCAGGCAGGAACTCGACATCATTCTTAAGCGAATCATGCCGTGTATCAAAGAGATTTTCGCAGTTTAATTCCACAAAAGTGAGTAAACTTGATAGGATGAGTGTTAAAAACATAGTCATTTATTTTGTATTGTCAATGTTTTAATGTATCTTTGCAGTCAGTTTTCGAAGGTCCCATAGTTTAACGGATAGAACGGAGGTTTCCTAAACCTTTGATCCGAGTTCGATTCTCGGTGGGACCACGTAAACGATAAAAGGTCGCTCCTATTTAACCAGGAAGCGACCTTTTATCGTTTTATAGTCTTGATGATTCCCTATTTCCATCCGGCATTCACCGGACAGAAACAGAAGAATCTCTTATTGTTTACGTTTTACTTAACCTCTGCAACAGCAGTCTCTTCAGCTGGCTCCTCCTTGATCTTGCGGCCAAGAACGATGTATGCCATTGGAGATGCGATGAAGATAGAAGACAAAGTACCGAATACAACACCCAGAATCATTGCGAATGAGAAGCTGCGGATGCTGTCACCACCAAGGATGAAGATACAGAGCAACACAATCAATGTAGATGTAGATGTATTGATGGTACGAGCCAATGTCTCATTGATAGATGCATTGAAGAGCTGCTGACGGTCGCCCTTTGGATGCAACTTCAAGTTCTCACGGATACGGTCGAATACTACCACCTTATCGTTGATAGAGTAACCTACCACGGTCAGGATAGCACCGATGAAGGTCTGGTCAATCTCCAATGAGAATGGAACGAGACCCCACAGGAGTGAGTAGAAACCGATAACTGTCAAGGCATCGAATGCCAACGCAACAGTAGAACCTACAGAGAAGGCTACGTTGCGGAAACGTATCAGGATGTAGAGGAAGATAGCAATCAGAGCGAAGAGCACACTATAGATAGCACCCATAGTGATATCCTTAGCTACAGAAGGACCTACCTTAGTACTACTGATGATAGAACCACCCTGGCGAACGTCTGGGTTCTTGAATGCCTCAACACTCTTCTGAGATACCAGGTTAGCCTTCTTCAAGGCGTTGTAAAGGATAGTCTCAGCCTCATCGTCAACAGTTGGACTGTTGCTCTCAATCATATAGTTGGTAGATACACGGATAGTCTTACCATCTGTACCGATAGCGATAGCACTTGTAGTAGCCTTAGTACCATCTGCATTGACGAAAGCACCACCAAGAACGGTACGGATCTGCTCAGGCTCTACAGGATTCTCGAACTGTACTACATAGTTACGACCACCAGTGAAGTCGATACTCTTGCTCAAACCACGAACAAAGAAGCTACCGATGAATACCACAGCAGCAACGATAGCTACGGTGAAGGTAGTCTTGTACATAGACATGAACTTGTACTTTTTGCCCTGCATCAGGTTGTGAGAAACAGCAGTATCAAACTTGCAGTGCATCCACTTATCGTGATTCAACTTGTAGTCGTAAACCAGACGAGTCAAGAATACGGCTGTGAAGAATGAAACGATGATACCGATGATCCATGTAGTAGCGAAACCACGGATAGGACCTGTACCGGTAGTCAACAGGATGACACCTGTAATCAATGAAGTCAAGTTAGAGTCGAAGATAGCTGAGAAAGCATTACCATAACCGGCAGCTACAGCCTGCTTCATACCCTTGCCAGAGCGAAGCTCCTCCTTGATACGCTCATAGATAAGCACGTTAGCATCCACGGCAGTACCCAGAGACAAGACCATACCGGCAAGACCTGGCAATGTCAAGGCTGCCTGGAATGACGTCAGAATACCGAGTGTGAAGAATACATTGACGAGCAATGCCAGGTTAGCCATCATACCAGGAACGATGTTGTACATCATCACCATGTAAACCATCAGGAGTACGAAAGCAACAACGAATGAGATGATACCCATCTGGATAGACTGTGCACCGAGAGTAGGACCTACAACCTCCTCCTGAACGATACGTGCAGGAGCTGGCATACGACCAGACTTCAATGTATTAGCCAAGTCCTTGGTCATTTCGATAGTGAAGTTACCGGAAATCTGAGAGTTACCACCATCAATCTCACCGTTTACACGAGGAGCAGAGTAAACTACACCATCCAGAACGATAGCGATAGCCTTGCCCACGTTAGCCTTGGTCATCTGAGCCCACTTGCGGGCACCCTCTGTATTCATCTTCATGCTTACAACAGGAGAACCCATCTGGTCGAACTCATCCTTAGCGTCTGTGATGACATCACCCTCCAATGGAGCACGACCTGTAGTAGTTGTCACCTTCAAAGCGTGAAGCTCATAGATGTTCTTCATCTTGATATTGTCAGCAGGCTGTGCACTCCAGAGCAAACGCAAGTCTGAAGGCAACAGGCGCTTAGCCACTGCAGAATAGATAATCTTGTTGATAGCAGCAGTATCGCGAACGCTGGCATAACCAACTGTACTCAAACCACCACCAAGCTGCAAGCGAGCCAACAGTGGGTGAGCCTTGATGGCAGCAGCATTCTGAGCATCCTCGCCTACCTTGCTGGCAGCATCGTCCTTCTTCTTGATAGAGAACTTAGTTTCTGCCTTCTTAGGCTCGGCCTTAGCTACTTTCTTCTTAGCGGCAGCAGAATCAGCTGCTACGGTATCGTTCTTCTCCTCACCGTTATCGCCATTGGCAATACGAGTATCGAGCTGCTGGAGATAAGGAGCGATTTCCTCTGAGTTATATGTCTCCCAGAACTCAAGGTTAGCACTACCCTGAAGCATCTTACGCATACGCTCTGGCTGGCTGATACCAGGCATTTCTACCATGATACGGCCCTGCTGACCTTCCAACTTCTGGATGTTAGGCTGAACAACACCGAACTTATCGATACGGGTGCGGACAACGTTGAAAGAGTTGTCGATAGCATCCTGTACAGAAGCGCGGATAGCCTTCTCTACCTCTGCATCGCTGCTCTGAGGAGAAACCTTGCCCTGCAACTGCTGGGTAGCAAATACCTCTGCGAGTTTATGACCAGGTGCGCTCTTGTGATAAGCGTTAATGAAAAGTGACACGAAGTCACCACCGTTAGCTTCTTCCTGAGCTCTGGCTTCCTTCATGGCATTGGTAAAACCAGCGTCGGTCTTGTGATCGGCAAGGTTTTCAATTACATCAGGTACAGAAATCTCAAGAATTACATTCATACCGCCCTTCAGGTCAAGTCCAAGACCAATCTGGGTCTCCAAGCAGTTCTGGTAAGAATAAACACCCAGGTACTTTACAGAATCCTTATAATCCTGCTGAGCAATAGGGTCTTTGATCTTTGCAGCCTCGCTGTCATAGTAACGTGTGGCAAACGAGAATGACAAATAGAAGATACTTGCGAGAGTCAGTAAGACGGCTACACAAATTACAATTCCTTTGTTTTGCATTTCTATTTTATTGTTATTAATTTATTTATTTTCAGCTTTATAATTCATCATTACATATATAATGACGTGCAAAAATACGCATTTTTTTTCTTATATAAGAATAATTTGCCTTATTTTTGCCTTTTGGGGCGCATTTTTAGCTTACAGATGATAGGATAATGGTCTGAAACCGCTATTTTATCATCTACTTTGCACTCATAAGGCTCCCAATCCTCAGAACACATGATATTGTCTATTCGTACGAAAAATCCACCACGATGATAGCTGATTCCCGGCCCGTTGCCGCTTTCTACATAGCAATCTACCAGATTCTTAGCTATCGTGCGATGCACGTAAGAGATCGGTCCGTCATTGAAGTCACCGCAAAGGATTGTACTCATCCCCCGATGCTCCCTGATGTATCTCGCCACCGCTTCGGCTTGGGGCGCACGTTTCTTCGTTGCCTCTGCCAACTTCACCACCAGAAGCTTGGAGGTCTGCTCGGCAGTATCTACCTGCAGTTTTCCTACTACCAGTTTCTTGAACTGCTGACGGTCTTCCTTGCTCAAACCCGTTGTCTCCAGATGATTATTGATAAGCAGAACTGGCTTATCGTTGATTTTCAAACGGTAGGCCACACTCATATTCCCCTGTGATTCATAGGGAATCAGTTCCTTGGAAAGGATAGGATATTTACTCAGCAGCATCAAGGCGTTTCCGCCATGGGGATGAACCGTAACGTCCTGATAAGCATAAATCGGCTTCAGCATACTGTCTATCTGCTCTGCATTCCTGCCGGTAGGCTGCGCTTCCTGCAGGCAGACGATATCGGCATTCTGTTCCAACAGATAAGACAGGCAGATATTCACTCCATCCTCATCTTCCGTCTGACTTCCGAATCCCCAGGTATTGTACGACAGAACCTTGATGCTTCCCTTCGGAGCATCTCCCTTCATATTGACCGGCATATACTGTCGGACAGGTACGAAGCTGACCAGAAAGCCCAACAAAGGAATGAGAACATACCTGGCACGGAAGACGACCCAGAATATCAGAAAGCCAAGATTGAGGAAAAGAAAGACCGGAAAGAGCAGTCCTGCATTGCAGAATGCGGGAAAACGTTCCGGATTCAGCAGATCAGAATATCCCACCAATAACATAAAGGCGACAGTAGCCACATTGGCTCCTGCCACCATCTTGACCGTAAAATCCCTTAATCCATTCAACATGACGCTATCTGTTACTCTGATCAAAAAGAGTCTGTTTCTCTTCTCGGGTCAGACTGTCATAACCACTCTTGCGTATCTTATCCAAGATCCGGTCAATCTCCTTCTGTGCAGCCTTCTTGCGCTCTTCGGCTTCATCTGTACGCTGGAAATCTGTGGTATAGGTATCATTACGGGTATAATTATCGTTGCGGGTATAGTTCTCATTGCGGGTATAATCGAAACGTTGCTTAGACCGCCTGTTTCTACCCCCAAACATATTACGCAACTTATCGAAAGAATCGGCAGCAGAAGAGTTATGATAGCCGCCCCCCATCTGCTTACGCCAGTAACGGATCATGAAGAAACCGAATACCATACCACCGAGATGGGCAATATGTGCCACACCATCGCCACGGGTTGCCAAGGCAGAGAAGAGCTCGATGGCTGCATATCCAATCACGAAATACTTCGCCTTGATAGGTACAGGCAACGGGAAGATGAATATTCGCTCATTAGGATAAATCATTCCGAATGCAAGCAGGATGGCATAGATGGCACCCGATGCACCTACGGTTGTCCACATGTTGAGATAATCGCCCATAGCCATACGGGCGCCCTCACCACTTACTACAAACTCATAGGCAGACATATCCTTGACGATATAGGTAACATACTGAGCTGCTTCCTGAAAGAGGCCGGCACCTACGCCGCAGGCTATGTAATAAAAAAGGAACTTCTTCGGTCCCCAGACTCTCTCTACGACACATCCGAACATCCAAAGGGCGAACATATTGAAGAGAATATGCTCGAAACCACCATGCATGAACATATACGTAAACAACTGATAAATATGAAAATCGGAAGCCATGAAGAAATGAAGTCCCAAGATATCATTGAGAACATAACTATCCGTTCCGTTCTTTCCCATGACCAGACATGCCAGAAAGGCCACCACATTCACTATCAGCAGATTCTTTGTAACTATTGGAATATTGCGCATAACTATTTTTGCCTTAACTATTAATTATCTTATTAAAATTTGAAATTTGGTGGCAAAATTACTAAAAATATCCGTGAAATCACCAAAAAACGAGTAGATTACTATAAAATTTCACTATTTTCATCACTTTTCTGCTTTTTTTATTTGAACTTTCAAAGGAAAAGACTATATTTGTAAGCAAAATCGATAATAGATAGAAATTACTAATCATTTAATAACGTATAATTATGAACAAGACAGAATTGATCGACAAGATTGCAGCAGGTGCAGAGATCACAAAGGAACAGGCTAAGGCTGCTCTCAATGCTACAACAAACGCTTTGAAGGAGGCTCTCATCGCAGGTGACAAAATCCAGTTGGTAGGCTTCGGTACCTTCAGCGTAAACGAGCGTCCTGCTCGCGAGGGTATCAACCCAGCAACCAAGGAGAAGATCCAGATTGCAGCTAAGAAGGTGGCTAAGTTTAAGGCTGGTGCTGAGCTCGCTGATGCACTCAACAAATAATTGTTAAGATTATTTTCAACGTAAAAGGGCATTCCTTCCGGAATGCCCTTTTATTGTATGATATTATTTGATATTATTTTGGCTGCTTGCCAATGTAAGCCAGGATACCACCATCTACATAGAGGATGTGACCGTTTACAGCATTAGAAGCTTCAGAAGCCAGGAACACAGCAGGACCTTCCAGCTCCTCTGGCTCCAACCAGCGACCTGCTGGAGTCTTTGCACAGATAAAGCTATCGAATGGATGACGGCTACCATCTGCCTGACGCTCACGAAGAGGTGCAGTCTGTGGAGTTGCGATATAACCAGGGCCCAGACCATTGCACTGGATGTTGTACTCACCATACTCTGAGCAGATGTTACGTGTCAACATCTTCAAGCCGCCCTTGGCTGCTGCGTATGCAGAAACAGTCTCACGACCCAACTCGCTCATCATAGAGCAGATGTTAATAATCTTACCGTGGCCCTTCTTGATCATACCTGGGATAACAGCCTTAGATACGATGAATGGTGCAGTGAGGTCGATGTCGATTACCTGCTTGAAATCATCTACAGACATCTCTGTCATAGGAATACGCTTGATGATACCAGCATTGTTAACCAGGATGTCGATCACGCCGAGTTCCTTCTCGATGTCAGCAACCATATTCTTCACCTGCTCCTCATCTGTTACATCACAGATATAACCCTTGGCATCAATACCCTTAGCCTTATAATCAGCAAGAGCCTGATCCATGTGATGCTGGCTGCGGCAGTTGAAAGCAATTTTAGCACCCGCCTTGGCATAAGCCTCAGCAATAGCGAAACCGATACCATAAGCGGCACCAGTTACGAGGGCAACCTTACCCTCCAATGAGAATAGTTTGTTAAAGTCCATACTTCTATATTTTCTGTTGTTTGATTTGTTACGATGGCAAAGATACAAAATATTTTTGAATCTAGCTCTTAATCAATACGAAAGATGCGACCTTTTTACTTATTTTCTCATTTTATTGCCTTCTTTTCATTAGTTAGTCCCTTTTTGCGATGCTTTTTACAAAGCTTCATTCAACGCTTATCGTATCTGGACACCCAATGTTTCTTCTATTACCTGGATGACCTGCGGAATGGAATCCGCATCAAAATCGCCAGTCAAGCGTTTGCTCTCATCAGAGGCGGTATATCTTGTGCCTGATAATTTAGAAAGTTCCTCCAAAACTTCGGATAATGGAGTATTGTCGAAATGCAAACGATGCGTAGCCCATGCCACATCATTGATATCATAATCTGCCAACAACTCAGGCTGGACAGCCCCTTTCAACAGACGTGCCCGCTTGCCTTTAATCAGGAAGACACCTTCAGCAGAATGGCGAGCCGTGAAAAGCACCTTTCCACTGGTTACCATTACTTCGGGAACATCCGTTCTTTCATCTACCATAAACTGGGTACCGAGCACTCTTACGTGTCCATGCTCTCCCACCACATCGAAAGGATGCTGGTCATCATGCTTCACCTGATAATAGATGCAGCCCTTCATCTCCACCTTTCTACAATCATCTTCCTGATAGGAAAGAGAAGAATGAGGCATCAGTGACACCTTCGTTCCATCAGGAAGATGATACGCCACGACTTCTGATTCGGCAGAAAGCGTCACCGTCTTTGGCTGCAAAAGCGTATAGGCTCCTATGGTGAAAAGCACCAGAATAGATGCAGCCACAGCTATCCAGCGGATGCGACGCATTCGCAAAGATACAGTTGCTGCATGCGAAACCTCGTCATCAGCAATGCCAACCCGAGCCTTCACTTTCTGCAAGGCCTTCCTGGTATCCAGTTTGCCCGGCTGAAAATACTTCAGCACAAAATCCTGTTCGTTCTTGTTGACCTTCATCATAGAATCCCTTTCTTCCTTTAAAATTGTCCTGTAATGATACTATAACCCGTATTCTTCATTTTATATCCATCATTCTTTATTTAGTATATATTCCTCCATTATCTTCGGAATTAGAAGAGCTGAAGAACTTCGAAACAGAACTTATATTGTAGCCAGCCACCACTCCGAAGCCTCCTTTTACATTCGAATAGGTAGGGGTAACCTGCATCAAGCCCACATCCGCCCAACTGTTGCTCTGCGCATCGTTAATACTCTTGAGAAACCGGTAATATTCGGGAGTTACCTTATATAAATCCACTATATAAGAAAAACTATAAAATGACTGATGATATGAATAGGAGTATGTATCCAGATGAAGTGTATAGGTCTTGCCATTTATCGTACGGTCATTGAAGATGTAGGCATTACCAAAATACTCATAATCATCCATACCGAAATCATCATCCACCTTCGACTTCTTGTTCAACAAGGGTTCATTGTTCGTCTGCAGTTCCAGATCACGGTTCATTTCTCGTGTCTGCAGTCTGAGCTTCACCGAATAATAATCTTCCGAAGAAGGATTATCATGGAAAATGGCTTCTACCCTATCAATGGTTATCGAGTTATAGCCATCCGATGATTTCATTTCCAGTTTAACATCGCCCAACTCCACTTCTACCTTCTCCGGAATATTAGTAGAAGCTGAAACAGATGAGAAATCCGGTGCAGAAACCTGAAGACTGATTTGATCTCCAGCTTTCTGCTTGCCTACTACATAATACTGTCCTACCAGTTGTGAAAGCACAAAGGGGTTCGTGCTTCGGGTAAATAGTTGAGCCTCTTCCTCGTTTGTGATGCGTTTCACCGTTTGCTCTACCCCATTCACCTTATATATAATATGTGCATCTACCTTTTCGCGGGATAAGGTATCAACATTCCCCTTCACGGATGCTACAGGCAGACTCTTAGCCACACTGACGAGCGTAGTATCACCTTCGGTAGGAAAGCAATACACCACCAGTCGGGAATGATCCTGCAGTTTTTGAATATCAAAATCATCTTTACAGGAAACCAGCGCCAAACACAAAAGCATGAGGCTAAATGCCCTATATATCATTGTCTTCATTTTTATCTCTTTTTATCTTAACATAAAATTCTACATCTACTATTCACCTTGCTATTCCTTAGAACTTGATGGTATAGCTGAACGAAGGAATGATTGGGACAAATCCCCTGTTCTTTGCCGTAAACTGCTTTGTTTCCTCATCGTAATCCACCTTGACATACATCGAGTTCAAGTGACAATATGCATTGTAGATGCTCAAGTTCCAGATGCGCTCATGGCCGTGCTTGGTAACATGGTGGAAATCAAAGCCTAAGTCCAGACGATGATAAGCCGGCAAGGTCAGGTTGTTGGGGATGGCATAGACAAAAGATGCCGAATCCCACCAACCGCCAGGATATTGATTGCCACCATCCGGCAAACCAGGCAGTGCCGCTATCTGAGTAGGAACGGTGGCATGATTGCCGGAATGATAACTCCACACCGCATAGCAGCTCACCTTTCTGTTGAAATCATATCTCAAGGAAAGATTCAGCTTATGGCGGTTGTCATACTTGTCGTAATACCAGTCCTGATAGAACTCATCATACTTTCGCTTGTTCCAGGAAAGCGTATAGGAACCGCTCAAGGTAAGATGATTGGTACGATAAGTAGCATCTGCCTCCAAACCATAGAACAATCCCTTGCCATCCATCACCTGACTATCCCAATTCTCTGCCGGAGGTTCGATTCCCAGCCAACTGCTGTATTGCAGAAGATGCTTTGAGAGCTTGTAATAGCCTTCGAGCGATAAGATCCAGTGGCGATTCGGCTGCGCATAGATGCCTGCCGCTATCTGATAAGAACGCATCGGTTTCAAATCCTTGGTGGTTGGCACCCAATAATCAGTAGGCAAATCCAGATAACTGTTGGATATCTTATGCACATACTGAGTCATCTGTGTGAAAGAAGCTTTCAGCGATACCGCATGGCTCCACTGGTATTTCAGAGCGAAGCGAGGGTCGATATTGAAGAAGTTCTTATCGCTGATATGAAACAATCCCAGATGGAAGCCAGCATCAAGGCTCCATTTATCACTGAGATAGATTTCATCCTCCGCATACGCCGACCATTCATGAGACACATGCCTATTGGTACTATTCACACGGATGGTATCCATCTCTGCATCACTTCCACTACCCACATAGTCAAGCTGCATCACCGTCTGCGGACGGAAGAGATGCATCGTATAGTCATGACCGAAGCGGATATGATGACGGGGATTCGGACGGTAATCAAAAGCCGTGCGATATCCGGCATCATAGATAGTAGAAGTATAGCCATGCTCCAAATGACTCCACACCCTTTCTTCCTGGGTTTTCGGATATATGTCCCTGTCATCATCCAGGGAATAAAGCTTGGAACGGTTATGGGAATATACAGCTGTGAAATTAGCAAAGAGCTTCGGTGAGAACAGATAATTCCAGTTCAAAGCCACATTGAAGTTTCCCCAGTTGAGCTGCGTCTTCGTTAATTCCTTATTATATGAATCACCTTCATGATACCAATCCCCCTTGCTATCATCCAGATCATCCTTCACGTCCCAACTGTCTTTTCCGTGATAGAGACTCAAGTCTATCTTCGAACGGTCGTTGAAACGATGGGTTACCTTGGCATTCAGGTCCATGAAGTAATAACCTATCGAAAGTTTCTCGTCTGGATCAGAGAATGCCTTGGTCAAGGGACGGGACAGCAGATCCATCCAGGAACGGCGCATACCTATATTATAAGAGGTTTTGCCTTTCTGGATAGGTCCCTCAAACTGCACACTGGCATCAAGCAGTCCGATGCGATAGGCGCCATGAAAGTGATTCATGTTTCCATCGGCAGTACGCACATCCACCACCGACGACAGTCTTCCACCATATCGTGCAGGAAAGCCACTCTTGTAGAAATCCACGTTCTTCACCACGTCGGCATTGAAACTGGAGAAAAGCCCCAGCGCATGATTCGTATTATAAAGCGGAGTACCATCAATCAGGAAAAGATTCTCATCACCATTACCGCCATGCACATAGAGTCCGCTTGCCAACTCCTGTCCTTCTGCCACTCCACTCACGCGCTGCAGGGTTTTCACCACATCCGGCGAAGACATCAGGGCGAACTCGGTCTTAATATCCTTGTTCGAAAAGGAGCGCTTGCCGGTTTGCGTGGTAAGAAGCGGAGAGTTCAAGTCGCCATCTACCACCACCTCAGGCAGTTTACCATCAACACGGAGCGCCATATTATGATGCATATCTTTCGAAAGATTCAATTTTTCCACCTTATCGGCATAGCCCACATACGAAAAGCGAAGCTGGTGCTCGCCTTCGGGCAGGGTAAGCGAAAAGAAACCATACTCATTGGTCGTTGTACCGATGCCATCCGTCAGATCATAGATGGTGGCATTAATCAGCGATTCGCCACTCTCGTCACGGACGTATCCGCTGAGAGTGTGGCGACGCTGAACCTGCTGAACTTTGTGATCTATATTCGTGTAAGATGTTGATATTTGTTGTACGGGTTTTCGCTTCAATATCACATAGTTCGCATTGATAGTATATAGAATATGAGTTTTCCCGAAAAGCGCCTTCAGTGCCTTCTTCACCGAAAGATGCTGGATATCTGGTCCATGATACTTGATATTCAATTCCCCATCAAGCGATGAATCATAGACGAAGTTGATTTTCCTGGTGCGATGCAGCCAATCCATCTGCTGACGGATGGTGGTAGAAGTCTGAGCCTCCACCATCATCATCGGCGTGCCTGCTATTATCGGCGTACCTGCCAACGTTGGCGTTGGCAAGGCTAGAATTGAGAGTGCAAAAATAATCTCTTTACCTTTCATAACTGTACTTTTATTCATTATTTTACTGCTATAACGCAAGAATTACAGAATACCCCCATGGATGAAAGGTAAAATATAGAAAAAATCTGCAAGAAAATCATCTTTCTTGCCGCGTAAGGTCTTTAAAGCCTTGGAAATCTGATGCTCCACCGTCTTTTCCGACAGGTTCAGTTCTTCGGCAATCTCCCGATAAGTCATGCCATCACGCTTGCTCATCAGGAAGATTTCCCTGCATCGTTCGGGCAATTGCTCGATAGCCGTCCACAGTTCCGCCTCCCGGAAAGAACTTTCCTGCGCCTGATTATCAGAGATTGCGCCGCTCAAGTCAGAAGGAGAAATCTCCGTATCTATCGGAGACTGACGGCGCAACCGGTCGATGCAGGCATTGCGCACAGAAGTATATAAGAAAGCCTTGATATTATCAGGCATTATACTTCTGCTGATCAATTTTACAAAACAATCCTGCACTACATCTTCAGCCTCATCGATATCATGTAGATAATGAGTGGCATAAAGACACAGCGGACGATAATATTGCAGAAAAACCGAATCAATCTCCTTCATAAATCCGAACTTTATTAAAACAAAATAACCCTCCAAATCCGCAAAGACTTGAAGGGTTATTTCATAATCTGTTGTCCCAGGCGGATTCGAACCACCACTGACAGAACCAAAAACTGTAGTGCTACCATTACACCATAGGACAAGCAAATCGGATGCAAAGGTAGTGGATTTTTTCTCCACTACCAAATATTTTCAATACTTTTAACGATTACTTCACGGTAATCAAGAAGTAGTTCTTCTTACCTTTCTGAACCAAAAGATACTTGCCGTCAATCAGGTCATCAGCAGTTACAACCTGGTCGAAAGCAGCGAGTTTCTCCTTGTTGAGAGAAACGCCACCACCCTTAACGAGCTTGCGCATCTCGCTCTTGCTTGGGAAGATCTGCATACCCTCCTGATTGAAGAGATCTACAGCAGTTCCACCGAGCAGGTTCTTGTCGAGGTCGTAGTGAGGAACATTGGCGAATACATCGTTCAATGTAGCCTCATCGAGCTGTGCTAGATTCTCCTTGGTTGCCTTACCGAAGAGGATGTTGCTGGCTGCGATAGCCATATCCAAGTCCTCCTGAGAGTGAACCATTACGGTAACCTCCTCAGCCAGACGCTTCTGGAGTACACGGCGACCTGGATCCTGCTTGTGCTCCTCTACGAGGGCATCGATAGTCTCCTTATCGAGGTCGGTGAAAATCTTGATATACTTCTCAGCATCATCATCGCTTACGTTCAACCAGAACTGGTAGAAAGCGTAAGGAGTAGTGCGGTTGCGATCCAACCAGATATTACCGCTTTCTGTCTTACCGAACTTCTTGCCGTCTGCCTTGGTAATCAAAGGACAAGTGAGGCAGAAGCACTCTGCGTCGTTACCCAATGTACGGTGAATCAACTCAGTACCGGTAGTCATGTTACCCCACTGGTCGTTACCACCCAACTGGAGGCGAACACCATACTTCTCATACTGATAGAGGAAGTCGTAGCCCTGGAGCAACTGATAGGTGAACTCTGTGAAAGACAAACCGTCACGAGCCTCACCGTTCAAGCGCTTCTGCACGCTATCCTTCGCCATCATATAGTTAACTGTGATGTGCTTACCTACCACGCGAGCAAAGTCGAGGAAGGTGAAGTCCTTCATCCAGTCGTAGTTGTTAACCAACTCAGCCTTGTTAGGCTCATTGCCATCGAAGTCGAGGAACTTAGATACCTGCTTCTTGATAGCTTCCTGGTTATGATAGAGAGTCTCAGAGTCGAGCAGATTACGCTCCTGGCTCTTGCCAGAAGGGTCGCCAATCATACCTGTAGCACCTCCCACGAGGAGATAAGGCTTATGGCCACAACGCTGCAAGTGGCGCAACATCATGATACCACAAAGGTGACCGATGTGCAGAGAGTCTGCAGTAGGGTCAGTTCCGAGATAGGCAGACACCATGTGGGTGTTAAGGTATTCCTCAGTACCTGGCATAATCTGTGCCAGCATACCACGCCATTTCAATTCTTCAACAAAATTTTTTGCCATCGAATGTGATTTCTTTATATATTATATAATATGTATAAGGGGCCCAGCGAAACAGCCGGAAACTTACGGAACGGGATCATAGCCCGAACCACCCCAAGGGTTGCATCTCAAGATACGCCATATTGCCAAAGCCAGCCCCTTGAAAGGTCCATGCTTCCGTATGGCTTGCCTGGCATATTCAGAGCAGGTTGGCTGAAAGCGGCATGACGGCGGTGTATAGGGAGTGATGCACTTCTGATAGAACAGGATAGGAAGCAACAACAGCCAGGTCAATGCTTTTACGAATCCATGCCAGACGATAAGCAGATACTTCATAGTTTCTCCACCAATCGTTGCAGGTTCTTGTTCATCCTGGCATTCAGCTCAGCCGAATCGTGCAGTTTGCCATCCTGCCAGATGACGGCAAGCAGCAGCTGCTTGTCGGGCATCTGTGCCATACGCTCCAGCAGCTCATACTTCTGGGTGCGGTAAGCCTCACGGATCTGTCTTTTCACCCGATTGCGCTTCACGGCTCTCTTGAAGAATCGTTTCGACACGCTTACCATCAGTTCTACAGAAGCACTCTGCTCATCAGTCTTGTCAACAACAAGATACACCATCTTCAAGGGCCAAGCCGTCATAGCATGGGCTTTACCGCTAAAGAGCTGGTCTATGAGCGTCTGCTTGCATAGGTGCTCTCTCTTTCCGAAAGTGTTATCTGTTTCTGTCAACATCATATAGTTTCTTATTTATTGTTTCGCTTCAGATAATCCTTCAGCGCTCCAGTCATGGATGGGAACTCCTTGGTAGGAGCCTCCAGGTCGATGCGAAGACCTTCGTCAGTTACAGTCTTCATGGTTGCCGGACCGAAAGCACCGAGAGCAATCTTGCCCTGCTCAAACTTAGGGAAGTTCTTCTTCAAGGCTTTTACTCCTGTAGGACTGAAGAAAATCATCATATCATAGTCGAATGCCTTGATTTCTTCCTCTGTGAAGTCATTGCTCACCGTGCGATACATCACGCACTCTGTATGATTCAGCTTCTTCTCGTCGAGAAGGTTCTTCACATCATCATTGTGTACACTGCTCAGTGGAACGAGATATTTCTCTCCCTTATGACGACTCATCTGTGCCATCAATCCGTCGATTTTACCAGTATCACCGAAGAAGACCTTGCGCTTACGATACTGTACATACTTCTGGATATAGAGTGCGATAGTCTCAATAACACAGAAATACTTCATATCCTCAGGAATAGTAATACGCATCTCCTTGGCTAATTTGAAGTAATTGTCCACTGCATGGCGAGATGTAAAAACGACTGCAGTATAGTCTAACAGATTAATCTTCTGCTGACGGAATTCTTTCGCTGTAAGTCCCTCAACCTTAAAGAATGGGCGGAACACACATTCTACGCCGTACTCCTTCTCGATATCATAGTAAGGAGATTTCTCACTTGCCGGTTTTGGCTGAGAAACTAAAATTTTTTTAATCATCTTGTCTTAAAAGTTTATTTTCAAATAATGACTAATTAATACGAGTCCACCCCAAAGGGCAGACAGAGGTACTACTTCAAGGGCACAAAAGTACAAAATTATCTGCAAAAACAAGCCATTTCTTTTAAAAAAGATAAGATAACTCTTATAAAATGACAGTATTTTCACCAATACGAGTACTATTATGGTATATATCACTGCTACCTGGAGCGATAAGTCGAAGTAAGACAGGAGCATAACTACCGGAAACAGCAGTACTCCCTCGCAGGATAACAGGAAAAGATACGCCTTGAGCCATTGTTCATTTTTTTTCTTGTCGAAGAATACCAGACCAGCTATGGTATAGAGCAAAGCCTTGATCAGACAATAGCTCATCACATATCCGGCATAGATACAGATTACCCAATTCTGCTCGATGGTAAACGTATCGCTGATGGATGCCTTCGAGTAGAAGAAGTATCCGAGTGCCACCAGCAGGCAGGTCTGCAATACAAAGAAGAACTGGAAGCGAACCTCCGAACTCGTCTCCGTAATCACCGTAGTTCCCTCTCGCTGAACGCGGAAGAATGCCTTTGCCTGGCGGAAAACGAAATGCTTCGACTTGGAGAATGCAATACATGCCAACACAAAGCACAAAAGCAGCAACGAGGTGATGAAGTTGTCGCCCGCCACCGTATAAGGCACCGGATCACCCGCCACACCCAGCCTTCCACCCCTTAGCTCTGGATGAAAAAGCGAGTCTTTCGAGAAGAACGACTCACGATAGTATTGTGGCAAGCTCACATCTCTGAAACTCTTGCCAGCCTTATGTCCAGGCAGATGCAGGGTATCAGGCATCCCGCTCCAGTGAGTAATCTCACAGGGTTTGATGTGCGCCCTGATCATGGAATCCTGTTGGGCAGGGGTCGCATTCTTAGGCAGCCAACTCAGCACCTGCTTAGGTGTGAGTTGGCTGCTATGTTTTTGCTGGACAGATTGCTGCTGCAATTCAGCATCAATCTCCAGACCTGTATGTATCGAATCTGCTTGCTGCACCATTCTTGTTTATCGATTTCCTAAGAAACCGCTCTCTTATTGTTATTCGTTCCTTAAAGACCGAAAGCCTTCTTGATTTCATCTACCTTGTCGAGCTTCTCCCATGTGAAGAGCTCTACCTTCATGGTCTTTGCTTCGTGATAACGGCTGGTGAAGGTCTTCTCCACTACCTCGTTCTTACGACCCATGTGTCCGTATGCGGCAGTTTCAAAGAACATTGGCTGGCGCAACTTCAACTGGCGCTCGATAGCCTTTGGACGGAGATCAAACATCTCGGCAATCTTCTTGGCAATCTCGCCGTCGGTCATATTCACATGACTTCTGCCGTAGGTATTGACGTAGATGCTTACAGGCTCAGCCACACCGATAGCGTAACTTACCTGAACCAACATCTCGTCTGCCACGCCGGCAGCTACCATGTTCTTGGCAATGTGACGGGCTGCATAAGCTGCAGAACGGTCCACCTTACTAGAATCCTTACCAGAGAAAGCACCACCACCGTGAGCACCCTTGCCACCGTATGTATCTACGATGATTTTACGGCCGGTAAGACCTGTATCTCCATGAGGACCACCAATCACGAACTTACCTGTAGGGTTTACGAAATACTTGATGTCGTCGTTGAAGAGAGCCAATACCTTGTCGCTCAAGTGAGTCTTTACTCTTGGAATCAGGATATTGATCACATCCTCACGAATCTTAGCCAACATGGCATCATCATCGTCCTCTCCATTCGACTTTTTGATGAAGTCATCGTGCTGGGTAGAAACCACGATGGTATCGATGCGCTGTGGGATATTGTCGTCAGAGTACTCGATGGTAACCTGGCTCTTAGAGTCCGGACGGAGATAAGTCATCACCTTACCCTCCTTGCGGATATCAGCAAGCACACGCATGATGAGCTGTGCCAGGTCGAGTGATACAGGCATGTAGTTAGCGGTTTCGTTTGTTGCGTAACCGAACATCATACCCTGGTCGCCAGCGCCCTGATTCTCATCCTCCTCACGGCTTACACCGCGGTTGATGTCATCACTCTGCTCGTGGATGGCAGTGAGCACACCACAAGAGTCGCCGTCAAACTGATACTCGCTCTTGGTATAACCGATCTTCTTGATGGTCTTGCGGGCGATAGTCTGCAAGTCAACATATACATTAGAGCGAACCTCGCCCATGATTACTACCTGACCCGTAGTACAGAAGCTCTCGATAGCGCAGTGAGCATGGTCATCGTATGCCAGGAACTGATCGAGCAAAGCATCTGAAATCTGGTCAGCCACCTTATCTGGATGTCCTTCAGAAACTGATTCTGATGAAAACAAATATGCCATATTTTTCCTTTATTTTCTGTTATTAATTGATGTTCTTTATTTTGCGGCTGCAAAGTTACACATTTTTTTTCAGATTCTGCCATATTCAGCCGAAAAATAGAGCAAATACAGCCGAATAACCCTCCTTTTGTAGCTGAATCATAACCATTTACTCTTCCCTATGCTTGATATTGCGTGGATGATGGTATAAGATGGCATCCCTGAGGTCGGAAGTTTCAATGTGCGTATAGATTTCCGTGGTTCCGATGTCCTCGTGTCCCAGCAGTGCCTGAATCACTCTCAGGTCGGCTCCACCCTTGAGCAGAGCGGTGGCAAAACTGTGCCGTAGCGTATGGGGCGAAATGGTTTTCTTGATACCCGCATCCTGTGCCGCATTCTTGATCATGATGAGAATCATCACACGGGTAAGATGGGCACCCCGGCGGTTCAGAAAGACATAATCTTCCTCTCCGGGCTTGATTTTCATAAGATTACGGTCTAAATACCACAGGTGGATTTCCTTCAAAGCCCTGTCAGAGATAGGCACCAGTCTTTCCTTTCTTCCCTTTCCCAGAACTCTGATAAACTTATCCTCCTCAAAGATCTGACTGATTTTGAGATTCACCAGTTCCGTAACACGCAGTCCGCAGGAGAAAAGGGTTTCGATGATCGCCTTGTTGCGCTGCCCTTCCCATTTCGAGAGATCGATGGCAGCTTCCAGCATATCCACCTCCTCTACAGAGAGATATTCCGGCAAATGTTCGCCTATCTGCGGAGAAGGCAACAGTTCGGTAGGATCATCCTTGATATAGCCATCCGTCACCAGATAACGGTAGAAGGAGCGCACACCACAGAGGATGCGTGCCTGCGAGCGGGCAACGATGCCTTTGTCGTGAAGACTTGCCGAGAAGTTCTCCAGGTTTTCCAGCTTCATATCCACCAGTGCCACATCGTTCTGGCGGGCATATTCTATGAGATATTCCAGGTCGTGGCGATATGCCTCAAGCGTATTATACGTATAGTTTCGCTCCAGCTTGAGGTACCTCATATAATTCCTGATGATGTCATTTGCCATTTTCTTATCTAAATTCTTGTCAGTTTCCAATTTTATTATTACCTTTGCATCAGGGTTAGCTATGAGATAGATAACCTATGCATCTGCAAAGATACAAAAAATTAATGATACAGACTTAAAAAATCATGTGATTATGAAGATACAGATTATCAATGGTCCTAATTTGAACCTCCTGGGCGTTCGCGAGCCAGGCATTTATGGCAGCAACTCTTTCGAGAGCTATCTGCCTAAGTTGAAGGCTAAATACCCTGATGTAGAGATAGAATACTATCAGAGCAACATCGAGGGCGAGCTTATCAACAAGTTGCAGGAAGTAGGCTTCACCTACGATGGCGTAGTGCTCAATGCGGGTGCCTACACCCACACCAGCATTGCCTTGCAGGATTGCATCCGCAGCATGAAATGCCCTTGCGTAGAGGTGCATATCTCCAATGTGCACAAGCGCGAGGAATTCCGCCATCACTCTTACATCTCCTGCGCCTGCCTGGGAGTCATCTGTGGCTTCGGTCTGGCTTCCTACGACCTTGCCATCGCAGGAATCTTATCACAAAAGGAAAACGGGGAGTAAGATGACCGAAACAGAATTGATAGACAAATACATCTGCCAACATATTGAACCAGAGGGAGATTACCTCTACCGCCTCTACCGTGCCACCAATATCCATACCATTCACGGACGTATGGCGAGCGGACACATCCAGGGCAGATTACTCAAGATGCTGGTTCAGATGATTCGCCCCAAGAATATTCTTGAGGTGGGAACCTTCAGTGGCTACAGCGCCATCTGCCTTGCCCAAGGATTGCAGGAAGGCGGCAAGCTCTATACCTTCGAAATCAACGACGAGATGGAGGATTTCACCCGTCCCTGGATTGAAGGTTCGGATGTTGCCGACAAGATTGATTTCCGTATTGGCGATGCCAACGAAGAAGCACCCAAGCTGGGCGTGATGTTCGACCTGGCTTTCGTGGATGGCGACAAGCGCACTTATATCGAAACCTACGAGATGGTGATGAAGATTCTGAATCCTGGCGGATATATTCTGGCAGACAATACGCTGTGGGACGGGCACGTCATCGACCCAGCCTACGACCGTGACCATCAGACCAAGGGCATCCGTGCCTTCAACGACCTGATTGCCAACGACCCTAGGGTAGAAGTCGTCATCCTGCCGCTGCGCGATGGCTTGACACTCATCAGAAAGAAATAAAAAGAAATAAGCATAAAAAATCCTGCTTGCGTTGATCATACACAAGCAGGATTTTTTATGCTTATTTCTTTCTCTTAACTCAAAAGTCTTTTGCTCAATGCCCTTACCGGATACCACACGGCAAGCCAGCCTACGGCGATAACCGTAACAAAGATGATAGCTACATCAGAATAGTGAACACTTACCGGATAGGCATCTACGATGAAGGAACCCTCAGAGTCGCCCAGTCTTACGAAACCATACTGCTGCTGGAGCCAGCAGAGCAGCAAGCCCAGTCCGATACCTATCACGGCACCAATCACCGCAATCATTCTTCCCTCGAAGAGGAAGACACGGGTAATCTGCTTGTCATTGGCACCCAGATTGCGCAACGTCACCACATCATTCTTCTTGTCGATGATGAGCATCGAGAGCGAACCGATGATGTTGAAACATGCCACCACGAGGATAAAGGTCAGGAAGATGTAAGCCATCAGCTTCTCTATCGACATAATCTTGAAAGTATCCTCCTGCTGCTCAAATCTATCCAGCACCTTGTACTTGGTTCCGGCAATCTTCTGCATCTCAGCCTTGACTGCCTGCAGGTCACTACCCTCCTTCAGGCGGATTTCCAGATCAGAGAGCATACCCTGCTGCCCGAAGAGGTTGCGCGCAAAGGCAATGGAGGTGATGATATAGTTCTTGTCGTATTTCGACTGCTTGACGGCAAAGAGCACACCCGGAGAATTCAGCGAATCAACCACGAAGCCGGCATCCGGATTCATCATATCCAACTGTCCCTCCTTCTGCGGAGCATAAATCTTCATAAAACCATCCCATTTTGCCCCGATACCCAAGGTCTGCGCCAGGCGGATACCCACGGTACCATACTGCAGATTGGCTGCATGGAGCGAGAAACTGCCATCACCATAAAGGATGTCGTTGATATGCGACAACTCAGAGAAGTTGTCATCCACGCCCTTGATCCTCACCATAGCCTGACGGTCGTCATAGATAGCCAGCGCCTGGTCTTCCACGGTTTCAGTAGCCACATCTACCTGTGGCAGCATACGTATCTGCGTCAATATCGGGTCATCGGCAGGCGCCGTCTTTCCCTCCATCGGCACCACTTTCAACTGCGGGTCGAAGCTCGTAAAGAGCGTAGCCACCAGGTCGTGGAAACCATTAAATACGCTCAGCACGATGACGAGTGCCATCGTAGCCACAGCCACACCAATCACAGAGATGGAGCTTATCACGTTGATAACGTGTGTACTCTTCTTGGAAAAGAGATACCTGCGAGCAATAAAGAATGGAAAATTCATTTGTCTTTTACTTTTTTACTTCTTCAAGAGTTCATCAATGCGCTCCAGATAATCCAGGCTGTCGTCCAGGAAGAAACGGAGCTCAGGAATGATGCGCAACTGATTTCTCACCTTTCTGCCCAGGTCGAAGCGGATAGTCTTCTCGTTGGCATTGATATTCTTCAGAATCTCCTCACCCTTTTCAGATGGGAACACGCTGAGGTAAGCGGTGCAGATGCTAAGATCCGGACTCACTCTTACCTTAGTAACACTTACCATCACACCATGCATCATGCGGGTCTGTGACTGGAAGATAAGACTCAACTCCTTCTGGAGCAGTCTTGATATACGGTTTTGTCTTGTTTCTTGCATAATTCTTAATTTCTAATTCTTAATAATCACTTATTCAAGGTCCACGTGTGTAACGTCCACCTGCTCATGCAGGAATATCAACGCCGACTCCTTGAATTTCTCCTCACTTTCTGTAGTCAGATACTTGCAGCTACCACCCTTTGTCACCATCTGTTCCATCTTCGGATGTCGCTGCAGATAATCCTGCAGACTGTTTGCCACATATTGTCCCTGTGGCACCACTCTCACGCCGTCGGGAAGATTCTTCACAATGCTGCTCATGAGCAGTGGATAATGGGTGCAACCCAGGATGATGGTATCGATGTCCTCATCCATACGCATCAACTGGTCGATGCGCTTCTTGACGAAATAATCAGCACCAGGACTATCTGCCTCGTTAGCCTCTACGATGGCAGCCCAGAGCGGACAAGCCACTCCGCTTACCTGGATATCCGGCCAGAGCTTGCCAATCTCCATCTTGTAGCTTTCACTCTTGATGGTTCCCTCTGTGGCAAGGATACCTACATGGCGGCTCTTGGTCAGGGTACCAATCACCTCGGCAGTAGGACGGATGATACCGAGTACCCTTCTCTCAGGATCCAGTTCCGGGATGTCTCTCTGCTGGATAGAGCGCAGCGCCTTAGCCGAAGCCGTATTGCAACCCAGAATTACCAGATGGCAACCCATGGAAAAGAGCTTCAGCACAGCCTGGCGCGTAAACTTATACACCACCTCGAAGGAGCGCGAACCGTATGGCGCACGGGCATTGTCGCCCAGATACATATAGTCGTACTGCGGTAACATCTGGCGCAAGCCATGCAGGATGGTCAAGCCGCCATATCCGGAATCAAAGATTCCGATAGGTCCGGGATTGGATGGCAGAATCATTTCAGTTTCTCCTCCAGCACAGCTGTAATATCCTCACCCATCTCTTCACTCAGATAAGGTGTGGCGTTGTTGTCGGTATTGATGATGAAGGCAAATCCCTTCTCCTTGCCAATCTGCTTGGCAGCCTCGTTGATCTGTGCCTTGAGAGGAGCATACGCATCGGTCTCTGCCTGATTCAGGAGCTTGGCAGCCTCAGCCTTGAAGGCGATGTTCTTCTCCATCAACTCACGCAGTTCAGCCTGGCGCTTCTCCAGGATAGTCTTGGCATACGAGCGCTGACCGTCAAGGAATTCCTCATACTTGGTATTAAACTCAGTTTCCACGCGCTTGGTTTCCTCATCATACTTTGCGCGGAGTTCATCCATATTATGCTTGGCTATTGCATAACCAGGCATGGTATGAAAAACCTGCTCAAAGCTGAAGTAGCCAAATCGCAATGCTGGCTGTGCAACGATAGCTGCTGGTTGTTCCGCCGGAGTCTGGTTCTGCTGTGCAGAAGCCGAGAGGGCAACAAGAGCGAGCGCCAAAAATAGGAGATTCTTTTTCATAATGCGTGATACCTTATTATATATGATATGAATATACTAGATGATAAATAAGGGCAGGCACTTGTGCCTGCCCTTAGCCTTTTATAGAAATACTTACGTTTGATTACTTGATCTTAGCCTGTACTTCCTTGGTAACATCTACCACGTTGGCGCCAGTATAGATAGCTGTGCCTTCCTCCATGATGTATGTGTAGTTACCTGCCTTACCTACAGCCTCGATAGCTGTACGTACCTTAGCGATGATAGGCTGCATAAGCTCACTGCTCTTCTTCTGCAACTCCTGCTGACCATCCTGGTAAGCCTGCTGAATCTTCTGCTGAAGACCCTGCAATTCTGTTTCCTTCTGCTGCTTGGCAGTAGCATTCATGGTGCTTGCACCCTTTTGGAACTCGTCTGCCTTGCGCTGGAACTCATCCTGCATAGACTTGAGGTCGTTCTCCTTCTGCTTCTGGAGAGCTTCCAACTCGCCGTTGGCCTTAGCTACGTCTGGCAAAGACTGCATAATCTGCTGAGTATTTACCTTACCGAACTTCTGTGCCATCATTGTCATTGGTGCGCAAAGCATCAACATTAAAATAAGCTTTTTCATTTCTGTTTATTCTTTTTTAATTATTATTCTTAATGGGTTATGCCGAGGGCGGTGTTTTCCTGCCGCATCCTCTCTTATCGGCTGCAAATATACAATTATTTCTTGAAATAACCTAGATTATTTCCTGGAATAACACTTATTATTTGTTAGAATAGCCTAATTTCTGGAGTACCTCGTTGCTGATGTCTATTTTTGGCGAGCCAAAAATGATTCCATTGTTGCTGGCTCTGTCGAGAACAAGCGAGTAGCCGCGCAGGTTGGAAATCTCCTTCACGGCATTGTAAATCTCCTCCTGGATAGGTCCCATCAGTGCCTCGCGCTTCTTGTAAAGCTCTCCTTCGGCACCGAAGTATTTCTTCTTCAGGTCGCTGGCTTCCTTCTCCTTCTGCATAATGGAGTCCTGCTTGGCCTTCTTCTGCTCCTGTGAGAGGAATACCACCTCGTTCTGATAGTTCTTGTACATGGTGCTTGCTTCCAGATTGAGCGCCTCTACCTCGGCCTGCCACTTGCGGCTCACCTGGTTCAACTGCTCGTTGGCACGCTCATAAGCTGGGATATTGCGCAGGATGTACTCCATATCCACCAATGCATATTTCTGTGCATGTGCTGAGATGGCTGCTACAGCCATCATCAGCATCAATACTATTTTCTTCATTTCCTTTGAACTTTAAAATTTGAACTTTGAACTTTGAACTTTATGATATGTATCACATTGAACTTTGATGTTTTAATCTTATGAAAAACGTTCAAAAACGAGTAATCATAATGTTCAAATCTCAAAGTTCAATGTTCAAAGTTTTAGAATTCCTGACCCAAGATGAAGTGGAACTGGCTTCCACCCTTCTTGTAACTGCTACCGTTCCATACCTTGTCGAAACCGTAAGCCCAGTCAATACCCATCAGACCCACCATTGGCAGGAAGATACGTACACCGACACCGGCACTGCGCTTCATGCTGAATGGGTTGAAGTCCTTGGTATCATACCAGGCGTTACCTGCCTCTACGAAGGTCAAACCATAGATAGTGGTATTGCCCAGGAGAAATGGATAACGGAGCTCCAATGAGAAGCGGTCGTATGCATAAGCATAGTAACCGGTGGTACGGCCGTAAGATACGGAACCGTTCTCGTAACCACGGAGTCCGATGGTCTCCTCACCATAATAAGATGAATAACCGCTCATACCGTCACCACCCACATAGTAGGTCTCGAATGGACTCTTCTTGTACTTGTTGTAAGCACCGAGCAAACCGAGTTCTACACGGGTCATCAATACGAAGCACTTCTGACCCTCTGTAAGTGCGGTATAGGTCTTTGCCTTGAACTTCCACTTGTGATACTCAATCCAGCGGTATTTCTCCTGCTGCTCCGCAGAGTAGGTTGGAGACTGGGAGTTGTTGGCGAGGTTCTTGTAATCCTTGTTGTCGAACGCACTCCATGGTGGAGTAAGGTTCACACTTGCTTCGAACTCTGAACCACGACGTGGGAAGAGCTGGTTGTCGGTTGATGTACGGTTCAATGCGATGGTCAAGTTCAAGTTGTTCGCATTACCGTTGGTCATCAGCATATAGCTCCAGTTCTTCATCATGTAGCGCTGGTAAGCCAACTGAACAGACAAGGTGAAGTAATCATCCGGCCAACGGAGGCGCTTACCCCAACCGAGGCTCACACCCACCATCTGGATGTACTTGTCTGGATCGTAATAATTCTCGTAGTTATTATAGTAACCCGTACCATAGCCATACATGTAGCTCATGTAGTTGTTCATGTAGGCACTGTTGTAGTAGTTGCTTGATACGTCGGTACTCTTGCTGTAGTATGCACCTACGCTGAACTGGATAGGACGCTTGCCGCCAAACCAGTTGGTAGAGTAGCTTACGTTATAGCTCTGGTAGTAGGTACCGTTGGTCTGTGCACCGATGCTCAGCACCTCACCATCACCGATAGGCATGATACCACGATGCTCCTTGTTCTTGTTGAAGAGGTTTGCCATAGAGAAGTTGTTGAGCTTCAAGCCCACACGTCCGATGACACCGGTCTGACCCCAACCGAGCGAGAACTCAATCTGGTCGTTACTCTTCTGCTCCAGGTTCCAGTTTACATCCACAGTACCGTCCTCATAGTTAGGCTTTACATCCGGTGAAACCTTCTCTGCATCGAAGTGACCCATAGAAGCCAACTCACGAGCCGAACGCATCAGGGCATCCTTAGAGAAGAGGTCGCCTGGCTTGGTACGGAGCTCACGGCGTACTACGTTCTCATAGAGACGGGTATTTCCGTTGATACGTACGTGGCTCAGGTAAGCCTGAGGTCCCTCTGTCACGCGCATTTCCAGGTCGATGGAATCGCCGTCGATATTCACTTCGGCAGGATTGATGTTAGAGAACACGTAACCATTGTTGTAATAGAGGTTGCCCACAGCATCTTCATCTTCCTGCAATCGCTTGCCCAGGAGTTTCTGGTTATATACATCGCCCTTCTTCATACCGAGCACGGCATTCAGATAGTCGGTAGCATATACGGTGTTGCCCACCCAGTTGATATTGCGGATAAAGTAGCGCTTACCCTCATCTACCTTGACATATACGTTGACGTGCTTCTCGTCGAAGTTGCTTACGCTGTCTTTCAGGATCTGCGCATCACGATAACCATACTCGTAGTATTTGTCGATGAGTTTCTGCTTGTCTTCCTTCCATCTCTCAGGAGTAAACTTCTTCGATTTGAAGAAAGTGGCAAACTTGCCAGCCTCGTGGGTCTTGGCAAAGGCTCCCTTCGAGAAGAGTCCACCCTTGATCTTTCTATCCGAGAGTTTCTCGTTACCGTCGATGGTAATCTGGTGAACCTTGATTTTCTGTTTCTTATCTACGATCACGTCCAGGATTACCTGGCCCTTGTTAGCCACATCGTCGCGCTGGTTGATCTGGATTTCAGCATTCTTGAAACCCTTGTCATCGAAGTATTTCTTGGCAAGGATCTTGGCACGGTCGAGCATGTTAGGTGTTACCTGAGTACCCTTAACCATACCGAGTTTCTGCTCCATATCCTCACGCTCGCTCTTCTTCAATCCCACATAGTGGATGTCAGAGATACGAGGTCTTACTGCGAGATAGATGTGAAGATAAAGTTTTTCACCCACGATAGAGTCGGCAGCGATAGCGACTTTAGAGAAAAGTCCATGTTTCCAATAGCGCTTGACGGCATTGGTAATAGCGTCGCCTGGCACTTCAATCTCTTCTCCCACTGTCAGGCCCGAGATACCAGTGAGCACATAGTCTTCGTATCCTTCCACACCCGACACGTTGATACCTCCAAGGGTCAAGGTGCGAGGGGTTCCGGCATACGAGATATCTGGATGTACTATCTTATCCTGTGCCATAACCTGCACACTCGCCATGATGCCGAATAGCAGGATGAAAATCTTTCTTAGCTTGTTCATTTATACCTTATTATATATAGTATCTATTTTTCGTCCTTTTCCCCCTTTTACTTCTCTTCCTCTGCTTCTACCTGAGCCTCGGTCTTGCCGAAACGGCGCTGGCGCGACTGGTAGCTCTCGATAGCCTTGTGCAGGCACTCCTCGTTGAAGTCTGGCCAATAGGTATCGCAGAAATACAACTCAGAATAGGCAATCTGCCACAACAGGTAGTTGCTGATACGCAACTCACCACCTGTACGGATCAGGAGCTCTGGGTCTGGCATGAAGTTGGTCTCCAGGTGCTTCTCGAAGTTCTCCTCGGTAAGCATCTTCTCAACTTCCTCATAGCTGGCGCCATTCTCCATAGCCTCCTTCACGGTTTCCTTCATCGCCTTTATGATTTCCCAGCGCGAAGAGTAGCTCAGGGCTACCACCATGGTCATGGCATCGTTCTTGGCGGTATGGTCCATGGTCTCCTGCAACTTGTCCTGCACAGCCTGTGGCAGACGCTTCAAGTCGCCGATCACACGGAATCGCACATTGTTCTTCATGAAGATTTCATCCTCCAGAGAAGTCAGCACCAGTCCCATCAGGGCAGAAATCTCGTCGGCAGGACGATTCCAGTTTTCAGTAGAGAATGTATAGAGTGTAAGGTACTTCACACCGAGGCGAGTACATTCTGATGTAATGCAACGCACTGCGTCAACTCCAGCCTGGTGGCCGTAGCTGCGATCCTTACCTCTTTCTGTTGCCCAGCGTCCATTGCCATCCATGATGATGGCGATGTGCTCAGGTATTCTGTTCATATCCAAGTTGTTCATATCTTATTTTTTAATTAAGAGTTCTTATTCTTCCTTATTACACGTTTTACACTTTGCGCTGAAGCTGTAGGTGAACGAGACCTGCAGCATAGAGTAGCTGTCCTGGTTTTTCCAGAGTCCGCTGCTCTTGATGCCATAAGGGTCTTTCACCCCATCCAGTTCATCGTTCAGCGAGAAATGGATGCTCCAATCCACACCTACGTTCATCCGCTCGTTTATCTTGTATTTCGCCCCGATGCCCAAAGGCACGTTGGCGGTAAATACATTCTTCTGCTCTCCCTTCACATAGGTGGCTCCCAGACCTCCGAAGATGAATGGCACCAGCCTCCTGGCTCCTCTGTAGTCTCTGCCTGTGCCGTAAGGCCAGAAGTTGTATTCGAAGACGAGGCTCATATCCACCAGGGTATGGCTGAAGGAGTAGGCTTTCCCATCCAGGTCGGGATAATCGGTCTTCACCTTGTCGTTAGAGCCTTTCAGCTTGCCCAGCCCCAGGTTGAACCGCAGATCCTTGTAGGGATCGAAGTTGTATCTTCCCACGATGGCAGCCATCGGCTGCTGGTGGGCAAGGATATTGCCATTCAGGTCGCCTTCGTAGGCAACCAGTCCCACGCCTGCACCTATCTCCATACGATACTGGTAATCGTCCTGTGCCCTCATCACCTGCAACGGCAAGAGGAACAAGACCGCCAGCAACAAGCATTTACACAAGCTTCTCCTCATGTCTATACCTTACGCGATATGAATATGATTGATTCCCGCCGGTCTTATTCGAAGATGGTCGGGTCCTTGATCCAGGCATCCTTGTTGAATCGGCCCTTCCATACGCTGCCGTTTCTTACTACCCAGTAGAACTTGTCCTTGTCGCGGCAGAAGCCGAAGCGCTGGGTGGTAGCAGAGAATCCGGCAGGCATGGTTACGAGCGTATCTACACCCCATGTCAGTCCGTTGTTCTTGCTCTTATACCATTTGCCGTTGCTGCCGAGAGCAACGAAGCCAGAATCTGCACCGCAAACGAGCACCTGATCCATCATTGGCATCTTGCCACTCTGGAGAGAATCATATTCTATATAGTTCCATGCGCTCTCTGGAGCATTGGCAGAGTAATCAGCCACATGATTCCAGAGCGTAGCGATGGTATCGCCATAGCTTGCATCACGGGTACCGAGCAGGAGAACATTCTCTACATTCTTCACAGAAGCGATGGTAGAAACATTCATGCTCAGGTTCTGGGTTGGCAGGAGTGAGAAGTCAGCATCCAGCTTCTGGGCAGCCCAGGTTGCGCCATTGTCCTTAGACACGGCTATGCCTGTAGCGGTGAAGGCATAGAGATACTTGCTGCTGGCACCTACCAACTGCTTGAGCTGGCTGTCCTCGCCTACCTGATTCCAGGTTTCTGCATCGGCAGAAGCATACACCTTGCCATCCGAGAGGATGTAGAGCTGATCGCCCATCTTCACGGCATTCTGATAATCGGCAGCAGCGAAAGTCTGGTTGGCAGTTACCTCTGCCCAGTTGTTTCCGTCGCTTGCAACACTCTTGTATATCTTCATTCCCCCGAAGGTCTTGCCAAATACATAGATGTTACTTCCCAGGGCGAGCACCTTCAGGTCGCTGAGTGCAGCGAGATGCTCATTGAGCTGCGCCTTGGCTTGCCAGTTGAACTCATCGCCTTCCTGCTGATGCACGTTCACCTTTACTTTGTAAGTAACGTAGGCATTGAGCGAGTTGTTATATACACGAACCTGTCGTAGCTGAGAGAAGTCGATGGAATCGGTGCTGGAATAATACTTTGCCGAGTCGATCTTCTCAGGATAATCCTTATGCATGATGAAGATAGGGCTGCTGTTCTTGCTGCTGATGGTAGCCAATACGGCAGCGGTCCTTGTCTTGGTAGGCAAGGAATCTACGTTATAGATCTGGTGGGTAGCCTGATCTATATAAAAATGATAGTTAGCTCCATTCACTTTATCAGCGATCAGAGTATCCTTGCCTGCAGTAGTCTTCGTGTATCTACCGAGCTTTCCCAAGGAGAAACTCGTGATGGCAGTATCATTTGTATATTCTACTACAGTCTCATCGCTGTTCAAGCATGAAGAAAGCGACAAAGTAGCTGCAACAAGTGCTATAAAAGCTAAAAATTTACTTTTCATTCTATCCAATTTTTCTTTTTAGCTGCAAATTTACGGAGAATTCTTCAAAAAATCGCCCTTTTCTCCTTATTATTATGCAATTTATTGATTTTAGGGGCATTTTTTATATTTTTTAGTGATTTAAAGGAGTAAAAACGAAGAAATCCCGCCTCTCTTACGAGAAACGGGATTCCATATTTAGTATAAATTCGAAATGTCGAATTAGAGCTGTGGACCAGCAGCAACGAGAGCCTTACCAGCCTCGTTTGTCTCATACTTCTTGAAGTTCTTGATGAAACGAGCAGCCAAATCCTTAGCCTTCTCCTCCCACTGAGAAGCCTCAGCGTATGTATCACGAGGATCGAGGATCTTAGGATCTACGCCTTCCAACTGTGTAGGAACTACGAAGTTGAAGAATGGGATAGTCTTTGTAGGAGCAGCGTCGATTGAGTGGTCGAGGATAGCGTCGATGATACCACGTGTATCGCGGATAGAGATACGCTTGCCTGTACCGTTCCAACCTGTGTTAACCAAGTATGCCTTAGCACCAGACTTCTGCATCTTCTTTACCAACTCCTCAGCGTACTTAGTTGGGTGCAACTCCAAGAATGCCTGACCGAAGCAAGCAGAGAATGTTGGAGTAGGCTCGGTGATACCGCGCTCTGTACCAGCCAACTTAGCTGTGAAGCCAGAGAGGAAGTAATACTTAGTCTGCTCAGCGTTCAAGATAGATACTGGTGGCAATACACCGAATGCATCTGCTGAGAGGAAGATAACCTGCTTAGCAGCTGGACCCTGAGAGAATGGACGCTGGATGTTCTTGATGTGGTAGATAGGATAAGATACACGAGTATTCTCGGTAACAGTCTTATCTGCGAAGTCAATCTTACCATCCTTAGCTACAGTTACGTTCTCGAGGAGAGCGTCACGTGTGATAGCACCGTAGATATCTGGCTCAGACTCCTTGTCGAGGTTGATAACCTTAGCGTAGCAACCACCTTCGAAGTTGAACACACCCTCGTCGTCCCATCCGTGCTCATCGTCACCGATCAACTTACGCTTAGGGTCTGTTGACAATGTAGTCTTACCTGTACCAGAAAGACCGAAGAAGATAGCTGTATTCTCACCGTTCATATCTGTGTTGGCAGAGCAGTGCATAGAAGCCATACCCTTCAATGGCAAGAAGTAGTTCATCATAGAGAACATACCCTTCTTCATCTCACCACCATACCATGTGTTGATGATAACCTGCTCCTTAGATGTTACGTTGAATACAACGGCTGTCTCTGAGTGGAGACCCAACTCCTTCCAGTTCTCAACCTTTGCCTTAGAAGCATTGTAAACGATGAAGTCTGGCTCCTGATCGAACTCAGCCTCGTTCTGAGGACGGATGAACATATTTGTTACGAAGTGTGCCTGCCATGCTACCTCAACGATGAAACGTACCTTCATACGTGTATCCTTGTGTGTACCGCAGAAACCATCTACTACGAACAACTTCTTGTTAGAAAGCTCCTTCTTAGCGATCTCCTTAACGGCATTCCAAGCCTCTGGAGTAGCCTTGTGGTTATCGTTATGATATTCCTCAGAATCCCACCATACAGTGTCGTGAGATGTAGCATCGTCAACGATGAACTTGTCTTTAGGAGAACGACCAGTGTAAATACCAGTCATTACGTTAACTGCACCGAGCTCAGTCTCCTGACCAACCTCAAAACCCTCGAGACCTTCCTTAGTCTCCTCATTGAACAATACCTCATAAGAAGGATTGTAGAGAACCTCAGTTGTACCTGTGATTCCGTACTTTGCTAAAACTGACTTATCAAACTTTGCCATTTTATTTTAAATGTATTTAAGTTGTGAATAATTTCTCTTTACTTTGGTTGACAGAAGAAATCTTCATTCTCCAAAACCGCCGCAAAGTTACAAAAAATATGTTTTATAGCAAAGATTCTTAGATAATATTCTTGCTTTTTAAAAGCTTTTTAGGTTAAAGAATTAAAAAATCGACCAATTCATCTATAATTTGCCATATTGACTTTGCAAATATTCGCTGCAAATCTGCTTCATCCAAATTCATTTTTCCACCTATTTTATATATAGGGCTTCAGAAGGCACATCAAAGCTCATGGATGACACCCGGTGAAGGCGGAGGAAAAAAATAACGGAAAACATTTTGTGGTTTCCGGATTTTGCCTTATCTTTGCAACACCTTTGCTGCATCTTTACAGAAGATTTCAGAAGGAATAAACATCGATTGAAATAACAAGAATATAAATACTACGACTTATGAAAATTAATAATCTGAGCGAGCATAACTGCATCATCAACCGATATCTGGCTGAGATGCGCGACTGCGAGTATCAAAAGAACCGACTCCTCTTCCGCAACAACATCAAGAGAATCGGCGAGTATGAGGCATTTGAGATTTCAAAGACCCTCAATTACGAGAACAGAGACGTGACTACCCCTCTTGGTGTAGCCCAGGTTAATTTCCCTACCGACAAGATTGTCATCGGTACCATATTCCGTGCCGGTCTGCCTTTCCACGAGGGTTTCCTCAATATCTTCGACCACTCCGGCAATGCTTTCGTGAGTGCCTATCGCGAATATACCAACAAGGAGCATACCGAGGTGGGGGTTCATATCGAGTATCTGGCTACTCCAGACCTCACCGGCAAGACACTCATCATCGCAGACCCGATGCTTGCCACCGGTATCAGCATGGAGATGGGTATGAAGGCGCTCCTTACCAAGGGAAAACCTAAGCACATCCATGTAGCCTGCGTGCTTGCCGCTCCTGAAGGCATCGAGCACGTCAAGAAGACATTCCCGGAGGATAAGACTACCATCTGGTGTGCATCCATCGATGAGGGACTGAACGAGCACAAGTATATCGTTCCTGGTTTCGGCGATGCGGGCGACCTCTGCTACGGAAGCAAGCTCTAAAGCGAAAAACGGCTGCGCAGAAAGCCACTTTCGCTTTTACCCTTCACCCTTCACCTTTTTAGGATAAACCACTAGCTATCAGTACATTAAACAGGTAAAGGGTTAAACCAACCCTTCACCACCCTTCACCCACCCTTCACCTTTTCACGAAGTCCAGCCATCATTGAAGACAGTGGCTGGTCATCATAGATGACAAGAGCTGGTCACCATAGATGACCAAACTTAGTTTCTGAAATGATTCGCCCACTCATAAATTCAGGGTGAAGGGTGGTGAAGGGAGGGTGAAGGGTCAAGCCAACCCTTCACCCGTCCTACTCTTTGTATATCAACAACTTACACCCAAAAGGTGAAGGGTGAAGGGTAAAAGCGAAAGTAGCGCTTGATACGCAAGAAAATGAAGCAGTAGCGCTTACCAGCAAAACTCCTTCACGACATAACGAATCTTGCCTCACCACGGCAAGATATTGCCCTGGCAGAGGGCAATATTGTGCCATAGTGAGGCAAAAAACACTAACTCCTAATAATGGAATGAGCTGCCGCCCAGAAACTCTCGCAAGAGGGAGGTTGGAGGCAGATTATTATAAGGTATTCCCTTGAAATACTTCAGGAACTTCAGCAGGCGGTAAGCCTCAGCAAATTCCTCACAATTCTCCGGCACCTGCTGGAGCAACGGCTCTGCCTGCATCTTGAGAACCGACAACTCGTAGAGCATCGCCGTATTCAGCATCGCATCGGCATTTTCCTGGAACGGGAATATCCACTTGTTCTCACCGGCTCTTACCGACGGCCAGCGGCGGATGGTTTCCTGGGCAGATACACCTCTATATTTATAGTCGCGGATGATGCGGCGCAGCAGACGGTTATCCGTTGTAGGGATGTAGTTGTGATTATCCAGCAGAATGGTGGTCAGCGCAGAAGCATACACACGGAAGATCTGCTCTTCAGGAACATGCGCCGTAAGCTCCGGATTCAGGGCGTGGATTCCCTCTACCACCAGAACATTGTTAGGCTCCAGCTTCAACTTCTTTCCACTCTTCACACTCTTGCCCGAAGGGAAATCGTATTTCGGCAGTTCCACCTCCTCGCCACGGAAGAGCGCATTAAACTGCTCGTTGAGCAAATCGAGGTTCAGGGCATAGATACTCTCAAAATCAAACTCACCATTCTCATCCTTCGGTGTCTTATCCCTATCCACGAAGTAATCATCGAGCGAAATCTGCAGAGGCTTCAGTCCGTTTACGGCAAGCTGGATGCTCAGACGCTTGCAGGAAGTAGTCTTGCCCGAAGAAGACGGACCCGCCAGCAGCACCAGCTTCACCCCTTCCCGACTGGCAATCTCCTCGGCAATCTTCGCCAGCTTCTTCTCCTGCAGTGCCTCGCTTATATTGATGATATCCGTAGTATGCCCCACGTCGATAGCCTGGTTGAAGTCGCCCACGGTTCTGATACCCAGGATTTCCTGCCAGCGATGATGCTCCTTGAAAATATCAAACATCTTGTCCTGCCGGGTCATTTCGCCCAGCACATCCGGGTTGCTGACCGAAGGAATGCGCAGCAACATGCCATCATAGTACTTCTCCAACCCGAAGAGATAGAGCTGGGAGGTATTGGTAAGCAGGGTGCCATAATAATAATCCACATATTCACCTATTTTATAATAGGTGGTATAGATGGAACCCGAAGTCTTGAGAAGCTTCACCTTCTCCACATCTCCCTTTTCCTGGAAGAGGGCGATGGCCTCCTCGGTAGGCACCGTGAAGCGGCGTATCGGCATCTTGGAGTCGATGATCTCCTGCATGCGGCGGCGGAGGATGTTCACATCCTCATCCACTACCGGGCGCCCCAGACGGATATCCACATAGAATCCGTTGGATACCGGAATATCAATGACCACATCCGTATTCGGATAAATATCCTGCACCGCCTTGCACAGCACGAAGAAAAGCGTCCGGGTATAGGCACGCGAACCCGACGCAGAAGTCATATCCAGGAATTCCACATCCTTGGAGTTATAAACACGGTAATGCATGCCTTCCACCTTGTTATTTACCCTCGCAGACACCGGTCCATGGGTCATTTTGAGGTCAAATGAAGAAAAAACATCAAAAAGTGTGCTTCCGATTTCGACTTTCTGAGATTTTTTATTATTTTTGCAACGGATTTGTATCTTCTGTTTCATTTGCGTTAAAACTATGTTACAAAGTTAATAATCTACAGCCTAACGAAGACCTCCCTGGAGGACGTTCACCAGGCCTGAGCAAGCCCCCAAACGGAGCATTGCTTACAGAGCGTAAAGTTACGAAAAAAAACGTAAACTTGATGATTTTGACAACATTAATTAAGTTATAATATGTCGATTTGGATATTTTTTAGGCTTATCGGAGCACTCGCCTTACTGATGTTTGGTATGAAGACCATGAGCGATAGTTTGCAGAAGATGGCAGGACCACAGCTCCGCCATGTGTTAGGAACTATGACCACCAATCGTTTGACGGGCATCCTCTCGGGTACGCTCATCACGGCTGCCGTACAGTCTTCTACTGCTACGACAGTGATGACGGTATCATTCGTAAATGCCGGTCTCCTCACCCTTGCCCAGGCTATTTCGGTTATCATGGGTGCCAATATCGGTACCACGCTCACCGCCTGGATCATGAGTGCAGGATTCTCGTTCAACATCACCGACTTTGTATGGCCGGCGTTCTTCATCGCCATCATCCTCATCTATAGCAAGAAGCGCAAGATCGTAGGCGACTTCATCTTCGGTATCTCCTTTATGTTCCTCGGTTTGGGTACACTTCGCCAAACCGGTATCGACATGGATCTGGCTCATAACCAGCCGGTTCTGGAGTTCTTCTCCAGTTTCGACCCTCACAGTTTCCAGACTACCATCACCTTCCTGATCATTGGTAGTATCCTGACCATGTGTGTGCAGAGTTCAGCAGCCGTCATGGCGATTACGATGATTCTCTGTTCTACCGGCGTACTGCCTATCTATCAGGGTATTGCGCTCGTGATGGGTGAGAATATCGGTACCACCGTAACTTCCAACGTAGCAGCACTCACCGCCAACACGCAGGCGCGAAGAGCGGCGATGGCGCACATGGTGTTCAACATCTTCGGTGTGCTGTGGATACTCTGTGTATTCCGTCCGTTCATCCATCTGGTTTGCGGCTGGGTAGGTTATGACGACATGATGGAGAAGACCGATCCTCACTTCGTAGCCAATGCAGCGAAGCTGTCGTTCGTGCTCGCCGCCTTCCATACCACGTTCAACCTCTCCAACACCTTTATCCTGGTATGGTTTATCCCACAGATAGAGAAGCTGGTATGCAAGAGTATCCGTCCTAAGAAGAATGCCGACGAAGATGATTTCCGTCTGCGTTTCATCCAGAGTGGTATCATGAAGACTCCGGAAATCTCAGTACTCGAGGCTCAGAAGGAAATCCACTGTTTCGCCGAGCGCATCCAGCGTATGTTCGGTATGGTGAAGGAACTCCTGGGCGAGACCAACGACGACAAGTTCATCAAGCTCTATACCCGCATCGAGAAATACGAGGGAATCTCCGACAACATGGAGATTGAGATTGCGAAATATCTCGACCAGGTGAGCGATTCTCATCTTTCTGATGAGACCAAGGCGAAGATCCGCGCCATGCTGCGTGAGATTTCAGAGATTGAGAGTATCGGCGACAGCTGTTTCAACATAGCCCGCACCCTCAACCGCCGCATCCGTGGCAAGGAAGACTTCATTCCTTCTCAGTATGAGCACATGCACCAGATGATGGAGCTTACAGATAATGCCCTCACCCAGATGAACATCACCCTGGTGGGTCATAAGGTAGATAATGATGCCAACCTCTCTTTCAACATCGAGAACGAGATCAACAACTATCGCAACCAGTTGAAGAGCCAGAACATCAACGATGTAAACAACCATCTCTACACCTACGCCATCGGTACCATGTACATGGATATCATCCAGGAATGCGAGAAGCTCGGCGACTACGTGGTAAACGTAGTAGAGGCTCGTATGGGCGTAAGACAGCATGAGGCTTAAGCCCTCAATGAAATTAGCTGCATGAGGCTAACCCCCCAATGAATTTAATGAAAAAAGCTTGGAATCGCAATCGTGATTCCAAGCTTTTTGCTTTTTGTCTTTATGTTTCAGGAAGGTCCAGAATCACCCCCCCCAGATTCCACTTGATTCCTCCATTCAGACCTGCTACATAGTTGCAGAGCGGGATGCCGGGATGGCTGAGGTTGGAAAGATAAAGCGGCTGATCCTCAACAAACTGCGGGCAGGTGAAGGTATCCCCCTTTGCCAGCTTGCTGTTGATGCTATCCACCACCTCGAAGGTATCATTGCCTTGATATTTGATGGTAAGCACTCTGCCCGGACACCAGGTCAATCTCACCTGTTCCCCCTTCTGCAAGGCATCCGCTATGAGCTTACTCTTCACGAAGAAGCGGCTGGAAGACATAACTTCGTTTCCACCCGAAAAAGCCTCCCAGTCGGAATAACCTATCATACGGGAAAGCAAATTAAGATTATACTTGCTCGGTTTGCATGGCGAAGCCACATATCCCCACATACGCTTCAGGGTACTCACCGAGATGGTCTCGTTGGTATAGCCCTCTATCTGGCGGGAGAGAAATTCAAAGTCTTTAGGTGTCTTGACGGATCTTCCCACCAAGGTTTCCACTTCCTGCTTCAAGCGCTCGAAATCTTCTGGATTATAATTATCTATCATTTTCTATTCCTTTCTTTTTTTGCAGCAAAGATACACATTTTTTCCCACTCTCAATCATTCTTTTTTCATTTTCTTCATCAGTCTTTGAAAATGAACCAATTTGAACCAATGCTATCTCAAAAGTTTTTCGTAATTTTGCAGCACAAATAGAAAAACTAGGATATGACAATCCATCTATCAAACATAACCAAATAGGAAACAACTCCTATTCCGGGACAGAATCTTCGCTAAGAACGGTACATAGATAGGCTCTCCTCCCAATATTTTAAGGTAGGAGAGCCTTTTTCTTAAAAAAAGTTGGGCGATTAAGAAAAAAATCGTATCTTTGCCCCATATCTATCAACAAGGAAAGTAGAAATCTTAAAATTACAGATTATGAATAGAATTTATCCTACTCTCAGTTTCATATTGCTGCTCGGTTTGCATGCAACACCAAGCTTTTCGCAGAACGATGACTTTGTGAAACAGTTCCAGCAGTCAAGACAGGCGATGCTGGATGATTACAACAAGTTCCGCAACACCATACTTACCGACTACGATAAGTATATGCAAGGCGTATGGAAAGAATACAAGAAGTTTAAGGGAGATGTGCGCTCGCAGGTGCCTAAGCCTAAGACGCCACCAACATATACAGCTCCGAAACAGCCGGAGAAACCGGTTACCGTGAAGCCTAAGATGCCGGTAAGCCCGATTCTGATTCCGGAAACTCCTGCAGAACCGGAGACTCCGAAGAAGCCAGATCCAAAGGCTCCTACCATCCGTCCAAAAATAGATCCGGTGAAGAAGCCGAAGCTGCCAGAGGAGAAGCCTGAGATTCCAGACATCGAATACACCGGTTCGGGTATCGAACTGCCACTGATGCCTGCCGTATCAGCCGTGCCAGTCATGCCTGCCCTGCCAAACGTACCTCACGTCAGTATTCCGGCAAGCAAGCAGAGTATCGACGTCAACTTCTATGGCGCAACCCTGCAGATACAAAAGGCAACGCGACTCGCCTCCATGAGCATCAGCTCTACAGATGATGTGGTGAACTACTGGAAGAATCTCAAGCAATCAGACCTCAAGGAAGTAACCCAGGCTTTCGCCACCGAATCGCGCAAGATGGGACTCAGCGACTGGGGTTCTGCCATGCTCGTAGAGAAATACATCGATACCGCTATGCCAAACGCCAGCCAGAACGAGAAGATCATCGCTTCGCAATATGTGCTAGCCAACTGCGGCTATAACGTACGCCTCGCCCTGTGCGGCAGCCACGTAGTGATGCTTATCCCTTACGTGGAGCACGTATTCGAGAAGTCGTACCTCAATATCGACGGCAAGCGCTACTACATCTATCCGAACGTAGAGGATGAAGGTTCCTTCCGCTCCTGCGAACTGCCTAAGGGCGCAGAGCTGGGTAAGGACATGGGACTGAGATTCACCGGCAAGACCGTGATTGGCGATGAAGCCAAGCCATTCAGATACGAAGCTGCGGGCATCACTCTGCAGGGCGAAGTACCAACCGGCGTCATGCCGCTGCTCGATGAATATCCTATCATAGATATTCCTACCGTAGCCGCATCTGTAGTAGATAAGAGTCTGCGCGACGATGTGGTGAAGCAGATCAGAGCACAGGTACAGGATCTCGGCGAACAGGAAGCAGCCAACCGCATCCTGCGATTCATACAGATGGGATTCCCATACGCTACCGATGATGAGCAGTTCCATCGCGAGAAATATTTCTACTTCGAGGAAAGTCTCTACTATCCTAAGAACGACTGCGAAGACCGCGCCATCTTCTATGCCTATCTGGTACACGAGATACTCGGACTCGATGTACATCTCATCCAGTTCCCAGGACACGAATGTACAGCCGTAGCCTTCCATGAGCCGGTAGAGAACGGAACCTCATACGAGTACAAGGGCAAGAAGTTCTACATCTGCGACCCAACCTACATTGGAGCCAAGATTGGTAAGTGCATGCCTAGCTATGCCAAGGAATCACCTCAGATAGAAGTATGGTATTGATACATATAATAATGCAAATAGCCGCATCTCACATGAGATGCGGCTATTTGCATTATTATTCATATTCAATGATATTCTCAAACTGATTCCATGCAGAATTGCGATAAGCATCGAAGCTGCCTTTTGGAACATACAGGATGACACGCTTGAAATCAGATTCACTGAAGACATCCTGAATCCTGGTCTTCCAGATGGCATTGCCGATGACTGGCGGCAAGGCGCTTCGGAAACAGATGCTGTGCAGATTCGGACTATTCTCCACCATCTGCTTCATCACATGGAACTTGGTATCCGGAAACACCAGTTTCCTCAGATCGGGCTGATCGGCAAACGCCTTCTTTTCTATTTCATCTATCTTATAGGTCATTCCCTGGAAGTTCACCGTTTTAGGTACCTCGATACAGGAATCCTTGGAATTGGCAGCCCTGACCGATACGACTCCACCGCCCCACGACTTATAAGCCAAGTTCCCCACCTTAAACTCTGCCACCACATCGTATCCACGAGGAGGTTCGTTCACCTTATTATATATAACCACACCCGTAGTACATGCAGCCAATATTCCCGAAGAAATCCAAAAGGCAAGCAGGTTGCGATGCAGAGAATGAACATGCTGGCGCATGGCGGTCATATTGGGATATCGCTCCTCCAACGGACGGAGGCAACGCTTCAATCCCAGGCGATAAGAGAAATTCAGCTTCATCTTATCCAGGATAACGCCCACGCTGTAGATATCATTGCGCACATCGGTAGGTCCGCCCCTCTGCTGTTCGGGAGAAACATATCCATCTGTTCCAGCCGGTTCCTTCAGCACGGCATAACTGTCGGCATCAGCCAATCCGAAATCTATCAGCTTCAGCACACTCCCATTGCGGGGAACCATCACGTTGGAAGGTTTCAGGTCACGATGCACCACCTGCATGTCGTGTACAAACTCAAACACCACGAGCAGCTGGTTGGCGATATGCACCCTTTCCGCCTTGGAATGATGTTGCAGGAGCCACTCTTCCAGAGTCACTCCATCTATCCATTCCATCACGAGGCATTTGCCATATCCATCCACTTCTTCGATACCCATTACCTCGGCAACTCCGGGATGCTGGACATGCTTCATGATATCGAATTCCTTCTGAAGCAAGCTCTGATACACCTCGCTATTGCGCACAGCGGGAGCGAGCGCCTTCAAGATCCACCACCTGCCATCACGCTTGGCACGGATAAGGATATTAAAGCCACTAGCCGAGATTTCTGTCATGTTGCTGAACTGCGCAGAAGTCGTTTCTGAGGGAGGGAAATAAAAACCCGATACTTGCTCCATGCATGCAAAGATACAACATTTTATAGAAACCCACACTATTTTTTCAAATTTTATCTCCTTTTTGAACAGAATCATGGTGATAAATCATCAAAAAGTCGTATCTTTGCAGCCGAAATTGCAATTTTATATATAATTAATGAAGATTCTAGTAACGGGTGCGTCGGGTTTTATCGGCAGTTACATCGTAGAAGAAGCCTTGCGACAAGGCATGGAAACCTGGGCGGCAGTTCGCCCTACCAGTTCCAGAAAATATCTGCAAGACGAGCGCATCCATTTCATCAACCTCAATCTTTCTTCAGAGGAAGAGTTGGAGAAGGAACTCGCTCCGCACGAGTTCGACTATATAGTGCATGCAGCTGGCGCTACCAAGTGTTTGCATGCAGAGGATTTCTATAAGGTAAACACCGAGGGCACCAAGCACCTGGTGAATGCCATCCTGCATCTGGGGATGCCCATCAAGCGATTTGTCTTCGTCAGCTCGCTCAGCATCTTTGGAGCCATCCGCGAGGAGCAGCCTTATCAGGAAATCTGCGAGAACGATGTGCCTAAGCCTAACACGGCATACGGCAAGAGCAAGCTTGCCGCAGAGCGCTATCTCGACAGCATCGGCAACAATTTCCCTTATATCATCCTGCGTCCTACCGGCGTATATGGTCCAAGAGAAAAAGACTATTTCCTCATGGCGCAGAGCATCAGGCAGCACGTGGATTTTGCTGTAGGATTCAAGCGTCAGGACATCACCTTCGTGTATGTTCAGGATGTGGTGCAGGCAGTTTTCCTTGCCCTAGACCATGGTATGAACGGCAGGAAATACTTCCTCAGCGATGGCGAAGTTTACCAGTCGGAAGCTTTCAGCGACCTGATTCATAAGGAATTGGGCAATCCATGGATGTTGCGCATCAAGGCTCCAATCTGGGTGCTCCGCATCGTAACCTTCTTTGGCGAGTATCTCGGCAGAATGACCGGTAGGATGTCGGCACTGAACAATGACAAGTATAACATTCTGAAACAGCGCAACTGGCGTTGTGACATCGAGCCAGCCATGGACGAGCTGGGCTATCATCCCCACTACCCTCTGTCAAGAGGTGTAAAGCTTGCCATCAAGTGGTACAAGGATAACGGATGGCTGTAATAAAATTAAAAATCAATAATGATAAAAGATTATTTTAAGATAGAAAAGAACCCCAAGAAGGGACTCCTGCCACTGGAATGGGTGATGCTGGGCTATATGGCGATAACAGTCATCACTATGCTCTTTACCTTTACCAAGGTGGTGAATCCGGAGTCGATGCTTTGGGGCAGATTGAGAATTCTGGTCATGACCCTCGCCCTTTGGGGCGTATATCGCATGATTCCATGCAGGATAACGAAGATGGTACGCATCATAGCGCAGGTTGCCCTGCTTGCCTGGTGGTATCCAGATACTTACGAGATCAACCGCATGTTCCCCAACCTCGACCATCTCTTTGCGGGATGGGAACAGGATCTCTTTGGATGCCAGCCCGCCCTGCTCTTTGCCAAGGCACTGCCCTGGGCGGTGGTGAGCGAACTGATGTCGATGGGATACTTCATGTATTATCCGATGATAGCAGCGGTAGTACTCTACTATTTCTTCTGCAGATACTATGAGGCAGAACGAGTTAGCTTTGTACTGCTTGCCAGCTTCTTCCTCTACTATCTCATCTACATTTACGTGCCGGTGGTAGGACCAACGTTCTACTTCGACGCCGTGGGAGTGCAGGATATTGCCAAGGGCATCTTCCCGGCAATGGGCGATTACTTCAGCACCCATACCAACTGTCTGCCAACCCCAGGCTATACCGACGGAATCTTCTACCAGCTCGTAGAGGATGCCAAGGAAGCAGGAGAGCGACCTACCGCCGCCTTCCCGAGTTCGCACGTGGGCGTAAGCACCATCTGCATGCTCCTTGCCTGGCACAGCAGAAACCGCAAGCTGCTCTTCACCATGCTGCCATTCTACATCTTCCTGTGTATGGCAACCGTGTATATCCAGGCACATTATCTCATCGATGCCATCGCCGGATGGATTTCTGCCGTAGTCATCTACTTCCTGCTGATGGCAGTTTCGAAGAACATGAAGTGATGGCGGCATGGAAGATACAGGAAAGAAATCATTTTAATACATCAAACATAAATTAGAATTCATCTAGAACAATGAAGAAACTGTTTATTGAAACTTACGGCTGCCAGATGAACGTGGCAGACAGTGAGGTAGTTGCCTCTGTGATGCAGATGGCAGGCTACGAGATTTGTGAGAAAGAAGAAGAGGCTGATGCCATCTTCCTGAACACCTGCAGCATTCGCGAGAATGCGGAGAACAAGATTTACCATCGCCTCGACACTCTGCATGCAGAGCAGAAAAAGGGAAGAAAGGTGATTCTCGGCGTATTGGGCTGTATGGCTGAACGCGTGAAGGATGATCTCATCCAGAACCACTATGCCAACCTGGTTTGCGGACCAGACAGCTATCTCAACCTGCCGGATCTGATTGCGCAGTGCGAGATGGGTACCAACGCCATCAACATAGAACTTTCAAAGACCGAGACCTACCGTGACATCGTGCCTCAGCGCATCGGTGGCAACAGAGTGAGCGGTTTCGTAAGCATCATGCGTGGTTGCAACAACTTCTGCCACTACTGCATCGTGCCTTATACCCGTGGACGTGAGCGCAGCCGTGATGCAGAGAGCATCCTGCGAGAGGTGCGCGACCTGCACGACCGTGGTTTCAAGGAGGTTACCCTGCTGGGACAGAACGTTAACAGCTACGGTCTCTCGCCATCGGGCAAGCGTGAGGAAGGCAGTCTTTCCTTCGCCGAGCTCCTTCACATGGTAGCCCAGGCTGTGCCAGACATGCGTGTACGCTTCACCACCTCTAACCCAGAGGATATGACCGAGGACATCCTCCAGACCATCGCCGAGGAGCCAAACCTCTGCAAGCACATCCACTTCCCAGCCCAGAGCGGAAGCAACAAGATACTGAAGCTGATGAACCGCAAATACACCCGTGAGGAGTATCTGCAGCACATCGCCGACATCAAGCGCATCATCCCAGGCTGCGGCATCACCACCGACATCTTCGTGGGTTATCACGACGAGACCGAGGAAGACCATCAGGAAACCCTCTCGCTGGTGAAGGAAGTAGGCTTCGACAGCGCCTTCATGTTCAAGTATTCAGAGCGCCCGGGCACCTACGCAGCCAAGCATCTGCCAGACAACGTTTCTGAGGAAACCAAGATAGCCCGCCTCAACGAGCTGATCAAGCTGCAGACCGAGGTGAGTGCTGAGCAGAACAAGAAGGACGAGGGCAAGGTATTCACCATCCTCATCGAGAACTTCAGCAAGCGCAGCCGTGAACAGATGATGGGTCGTACAGAGCAGAACAAGGCGGTGGTTATCGACAAGGGCAACCACCACATCGGAGAGTTCGTAAAGGTCCGTATCACCGGTTCTACCTCTGCTACCCTCTTCGGAGAGGAAGTTAAAGAATAACAATTGCTCTTTAAAAGAAGAAAAACGGAGCAAAAAAGACTCTCCGATAAGAAAAAACTGAATAAAAGTCAAGAAAGACCGCCAAAAGTTTGGCGGTCTTCCTTAAAAACACTATATTTGCACCTATGAAGGAATTTTTGCAAATCTTACGACGATTCGTCCCTCCCTACAAGAAGTATCTAGGGTTATCAGTTCTGTTCAATATCCTGTCCGCGGTATTGAACATCTTTTCGTTTGCAGCCTTGATACCAATCCTGCAGATTCTCTTCCAGGTAGATGGCGGCATCCGTGCCAACGACTATATGGAATGGGATGGCACGCTTGGCTCCATCAAGGAAGTGGCAACCAATAACCTGTACTATTATATTCAGGAGTTCATCGTGGAGCATAGTGCCTCTACAGCCCTTCTGGTCATCGGCTTGTTCCTTGCATTTATGACATTCCTCAAGACGGGAGCCTACTTCCTGTCTTCAGCCACCATCATCCCTATCCGTACAGGTATTGTGCGTGATATCCGTAACCAGCTCTACCAGAAGATTACCTCCCTTTCATTGGGTTTCTTCAGCGAGGAGCGCAAGGGAGATATCATTGCCCGAATGAGTGGTGATGTACAGGAAGTGGAGAACAGCATCATGTCGTCGCTCGATATGCTCTTCAAGAATCCTATCCTCATCCTCTTCTATTTCATCACGCTCATCTGCATCAGCTGGCAGCTCACCCTCTTCACCATCCTCTTTGTACCACCATTCGGCTGGTTCATGGGTGTCGTGGGAAAGAAACTGAAGGCTCAGAGCACCGAGGCACAGTCACTCTGGAGTGATACGATGAGTATGGTAGAGGAGACCTTGGGCGGATTGCGCATCATCAAGGCTTTCTGTGCAGAAGATAAGATGAACTGGCGCTTCAACCAGGTGAATAGCAGCTACCGTGACAACATCATGCGCGTGAATATCCGTCAGCAGATGGCTCACCCGATGAGTGAGTTCCTGGGAACCATCCTCATCGTGGTGGTATTGTGGTTTGGCGGTATTCTGGTTCTGGATTACGGCAAAATCGACGGTCCTACCATCATCTTCTATCTCGTGATGCTCTACAGCATCATCAACCCGCTGAAGGAATTCTCCAAGGCGAGCTACAATATCCCGAAGGGATTGGCGAGTATGGAGCGTATCGACAAGATTCTGAAAGCCGAGATAGAAATCAAGGACAAGGAGAACCCTGAGCATATCAGCAGCTTCGAACATCAGATAGAGTTCCGCCATGTTTCCTTCGCCTATACCGACCATCAGAACGATGAGCTGGTTTACGTGCTGAAGGATATCAACCTGGTAATTCCTAAGGGAAAGACCATCGCACTGGTGGGACAGAGCGGTAGTGGAAAGAGTACGATGCTCGACCTGATTCCTCGTTACTACGATGTACAGGAGGGCGAAGTGCTCATCGACGGCATCAACGTGAAAGACCTTGCCGTTCACGACCTTCGCCAGCTGATAGGTAACGTAAACCAGGAGGCTATCCTCTTCAATGCCAGCTTCAAGGACAACATCCGTTTCGGCAAGACCAACGCCACCGATGAGGAAATTGCCAATGCGGCGAAGATTGCCAATGCCTACGAGTTCATCACCAAGTCGGAGCACGGCTTCGATACCAATATCGGTGACCGTGGCGGCAGACTCTCCGGTGGTCAGCGTCAGCGTGTGAGCATCGCCCGTGCCATCCTCAAGAATCCTCCTATCCTCATCCTCGACGAGGCAACCTCTGCTCTTGATACCGAGAGCGAGCGCCTGGTGCAGGATGCCTTGGAGAAACTGATGAAGACCCGTACCACTGTGGCTGTAGCCCACCGACTGAGTACCATCAAGCATGCCGACGAAATCTGCGTATTGCACGAGGGCAGGATTGTGGAGCGTGGCACCCACGAAGAGTTGATAACAAAAGACGGATATTACAAGAAGTTGCATGACATGCAGCAGGTGTAAATCATAGGACTTATGACAAAGATTGTTTATGCATTGTTTTATGCAATATCGCTGCTGCCTTTCAGGCTGCTCTATTGCATCGCCGATTTCGAGTACTTCATGATGTATCACGTCATTAAGTACCGCAGGGGCATTGTGCGTAAGAATCTCACCACCTCTTTTCCTGAGAAATCAGAAGAGGAGATTATCGACATCGAGAAGAAGTTCTATCGCTGGTTCAGCGATTACTTCTTCGAGGCAGTCAAACTGCTCAGCATCAGTGACAAGGAGTTGCGCCAGCGCTTCCAGGTAATCAACAGCGAGGAGGTGGAACAGTGTTTCCAGGAAGGCCAGAACGTGGCAGCCATCCTGGGGCATTACTGCAACTGGGAGTGGCTTTCGTGCGTGGGCATCGAACTGCCTAAGTCGCACAAGATGGGCCTCATCTATCACCCTCTGCGCAACCAAGCCTTCGACGAGCTCTTCAAGCGCATCCGTTCTCACGAGGAGAATGGCGTGGTAGTTCCTAAGAAAGACATCCTCCGCTATCTGGTGGATTACAAGCGCAAGGGCATCATGAGCATCTTCGGCTACATCAGCGACCAGGGTCCCAAGTGGGAGAACATCCATCTGTGGCTTCCTTTCCTCAATCATCCAGAAACCCCGGTGTTTACAGGTGGCGAGAGAATTATGAGAAAGATGAACGATGCCGTATTCTATGTAGAGATGTCGCGCCCGAAGCGAGGCTACTACACAGCAACCTACAAGCTCATCACCCGCGAACCAAACACCCTGCCGGAGCACGAAATTACCCATCGCTTCTTCCAGATGCTGGAAGAAACCATCCGCCAGAATCCACCTTATTATTTATGGACGCATAACAGATGGAAGCGAACCAAGGAGGAGTTTGACAAACGATATGAAGTGGTGAAGGGGAAAGTTGTACCGAGAGAATAGAATTGTTCCTAAAGAATAGAGTTTATCTAAAGAATAGAAAGGGTTACAAGATGATAGAAGCAAAAAGAGTACCTTATGGAGTCTCTGATTTCTTGAGAGTCATCAGAGAAAATCAGTATTACGTAGATAAAACTATGTATATTCCGTTGTTGGAGGCTCAACCCGACAACCTAATATTCATTCGCCCTCGCCGTTTCGGCAAGAGCCTGTTCCTCAGTATGCTTGAAGCTTACTATGACTGCAAGATGAAAGACCAGTTCCAGGAAATCTTCGGAGGTCTCTGGATAGGCAGTCAGCCTACCCCTCAACAGGGTAAGTATCAGGTACTTACGCTCGATTTCTCGCAGGTAGGAGGAAACATCGACAACCTGGAGGAGCGCTTCAATTCATATTGCAATATCTGCTTTGACGCTTTCATCAACAGATATGCACAATTCTATGATGAAGATGTCAGAAAGGCCGTTCTTGCAGAGGATGTAGCATCTAATAAGCTTGCTACTATCCAAAAGTACGCAAAAGAACAGAATTATAAGCTTTATCTCATCATTGATGAATACGACAACTTCACCAATACCGTGCTCAACGAGCAGGGAGAGGAAGTGTATCATGCGATGACGCATGCCAGCGGTTTTTACCGCGACTACTTCAAGAAATTCAAGGGCTCATTCGCCAAGATATTCATGATGGGCGTAAGCCCTGTAACACTAGACGATGTAACCAGCGGCTTCAACATTGGCTGGCATATCTCAACCAAGCCTGAGTTTGACAAGATGCTGGGCTTCAGCACAGAAGACGTGCGAGCCATGTTTACCCGTTATCGTGATGCGGGACAGATACCGGCAGACAGCGACATTGAGGCAATGATAGAAGAGATTAAGCCGTGGTATGACAACTATTGCTTCTCTGAGGCATGCTTAAGCAGCAAGGTCAGGGTCTTCAATTGCGATATGGTGTTATATTATCTCCGTAACTACATGGACGATGGCAAGGCTCCTAAGCAGATGATAGACCCAAACACGAAGACCGACTACAACAAGATGAAGCGACTGCTCCAGCTCGACAAGCTAGACGGCAACCGCAAGGGCATCATCCGCAGGATTACGGAGGAAGGCTGCATCGTATCGAATCTATACGAAACCTTCCCTGCCAGTGAAATCGTGAAGCCGGAATACTTCCCAAGCCTACTGTTCTATTACGGCATGCTTACCATCAAGGATACTTTCGGCGACCAGTTGCTCCTGGGAATCCCGAACAACAATGTCCGCCGCCAATATTATGGCTATCTGCAGGAGCAATATCAGGAAATCAACCATATCAACCTGAATGAGTTTGGTTATATGCTCACCTGTATGGCGTTCTATGGAAAATGGGAAGATGTCTTGGGCTTTATGTCGAAGGCTTACGCCGAAGTGGCATCAGTAAGAGATGGCATCGAAGCCGAGCGCAACCTACAAGGTTTCTTCATGGCATATCTCTACTTGAGCAGCTATTACATTACGGCTCCCGAACTTGAGTTGAATCACGGCTATTGTGATTTCTTCCTCTTGCCCGACCTGACCCACTATCCTACCAAACATAGCTACATCATCGAACTGAAGATGTTGCCAGTCAAGGATTTTGAGGCAAAAGCCGAGGCACAATGGCAGGAAGCAGTAGAACAGATCAATCGTTATGCCGCAGCACCAAGAATAGAAGTCTTGCGCCAAGACACGACATTACATAAAATCATCATCCAGTTTGCCGGATGGGAAATGAAACGAATGGAAGAAGTATAAACTTGCACATCTAATCAATAGGCTATATGAAGGAAAGAAGATTATGTTATATCAGCCGCACTTATTACAATCAGACAAGTGCTGGCAACAAGGCAAAGACAGATTACGAAAAGGTGCTGCACTCGATGGGGGCAGCAAGCATCGGCTTGCCTTGCAAAATCGACAACAATAAATTCCTGGCCTTCTTCTATAACCTGGCGAGTACCCTCATCGCCTGCTCTCGCATTCAGAAAGGAGATGTCATCGTACTGCAATATCCCGTAAAGAAATATTTTTCCTTCATCTGCAAGATGGCACACCTCAAAGGAGCCAAGACCATTTCCCTGATTCATGATTTGGGCAGTTTCCGACGAAAGAAACTAACCGTAGCCCAGGAATTGAAACGCCTGAGCCACACCGACTATATCATCGCCACCAACCAGGCGATGAAACTGTGGCTTGAGCAGCAAGGCTTGGAAAAGCCTATCGGAGCCCTGGGATTCCATGATTATCTGTCGCCAGCCGTTGCAGCCAACAAGAAGCACCAGCCCAACGAGGTATGGAATATCGTATATGCCGGTTCACTTAATCTTCGCAAAAACGCCTTTATCCTGAAGATGCAGGAACTGGATTACCAGTTTAAGTTTCATCTTTATGGAAACATGGAAGATTATGATGCCGTGGCAAAAGACAAGAACATCGTATGGCATGGCTTTATGAATGCCGATGACTTCATCAAACAAGTGCGTGGAAACTTTGGTCTGGTATGGGATGGAGATTCCTTAGATGAATGCCATGGCGATTTCGGAAGCTATCTGAAATACAACACCCCGCACAAGGCATCCTTCTATCTTCGTACAGGATTACCTATCATCGTATGGAAAGAATCTGCCATTGCTTCGCTTGTGGAAGAAAGGGGAGTGGGGTTTGCCATCAACTCTTTGAAAGAACTTCCAATATGCCTCAAGAATATTTCTACAGAAGAGTATTCTGCAATGCTGACTAAAGTAAAGCAACTGGCTATTGCTATCAACAACGGTAACAATCTGAAGAAAGCAATAGAAGAAAGTAAGCTCTAGAATGTATTAAACTAGTGTCATCACATAAATTACTGGAACAATGAAGAATGTTTTAATTGATTTTACACGATTGTCGGAAAAGTGCGGCTTTGGAGAAATCGCTGACAATTACAGCCAGCAACTCATCACCATTCCCGATATGGAAGATATGCACTTCATCTTTCTTGTAAAGGAGAAGTACAAGGGATTTGCCGGAAGTAACGTGGATTATGTATCAGTGGAACATCTGGCACATGATTTAAGAAAACTCAATAAGAAAATCGATTTGTGGCATTCCACAGATCAATTATTCATCAAGCGCAAACACCAAAAAGGGATGAAGAACATTCTGACCATCCATGACCTCAACTTCCTGCACGAGAAGAAAGGCATCCATCGCCTGAAAACTCTCTGGAAGATGAAATGGCATATCAGACGTTCTGACTATATCACTGTCATTTCAGAATATGTAAAAGATGACCTGCTAAATCACATCAATATTGGGAATAAGCCTTTGGATGTGATTTACAATGGCATCAAAGACACGGATCTGGAGCTGCAAACTAAGCCAGAATTCATCAAAAGCGACCAAAAGTTCTTCTTTACCATCGGTCAGACCAGAGCCAAGAAAAACTTCAAGACATTGATTCCTATGATGAAATATCTTCCAGAATACAAGCTCTATATTTGCGGAAGTCCAGACAAAAGGCATTATTACGAATTACTAAAAATTAAAGAAGGATGCGGTACCGAGAATGTGATATTTACTGGCGAAATCAGTAATGCCGAAAAGAACTGGATGTATGCTCACTGTGAAGCCTTCCTTTTCCCAAGTCTTTTTGAGGGTTTCGGACTTCCGGTACTGGAAGCCATGAGATTCAATGCCAAGGTTTTCTCTTCAAGATTCACCAGTTTGCCAGAAGTTTGCAAGAACCATGCTACCTATTTCGACTCTTACGTTCCTGAAGAGATGGCGGCAACCGTAAAGGCAGGCATCGCCCAATGGAGCAAAGACTCGGAAGAGGCAAAAGCTGCCAGGGAATATTCGCAAAGCTATACTTACAGCAAATACACCCAAGCCTACATCAACTTGTATAAGAAGATGTTAGGCATATAAGATATATGAAATGTATAATATGGCATATAGTAAGATATACCCTTCTCACTTTTTGAAAAGGGCATATCTTACTACATGCCATAAATGCTTGACCTTAATCTCGATGAATCGTCCCAGTTTTCTCTTTCGCCAGCTACCTGCAACGCGATGCACTCCAATCGTCTCGCTATCCACCGGATAATGATTATTCGGAGCAACAAGATGCGTAGGATAAACCGTTAAGCCAGGCATCACCTGCTTTTCGTCCTTCATCTGCCATCCGAAAGACTTCGCCACAGCCGACATCGTATAAGGTGAAATCGTATCATTGAAAGAACCATCCGGATTCTTGAAATGGCGGTTCTGATAATATTCAAACATCTTCTGGCAGAACGCATTGCCAGCAGTACCCATAAAGAAGGCAGCCTGCAAGCCAAACTCCTCCTTATCCTTCTCATTGAAAGTGGCAAAGCCATCCTCTGGAAGAATCTCGTCGAAACGGCGATGCAGATAGATGTCGCTATCCATATAGATGCCGCCTTCCTTATATACGGCATAGAATCGCACCACATCGGCAGCGAAAGCCCACTTTCGGGTCTCCAAGGCCTCATCGATAAAGGCACAGCCAATAGACTTTGCCGCAGCATAATCCCAAACTTTAACTACATAGTCGGGCATCAGGCGCTTCCATGTATCCAAACAAACCTTTATCTCTACAGGATAAGGGTCATTGCTAAACCAGCAAAGATGAATGAGTCTTGGTGTCATTTCTATTATTTATTTGTTTCTGCAAAGGTACGAAAAACTATCCAAAGAGCAAAAAAAATCTTGGAATATTTGCCATACTCAATTATATTTAGTACCTTTGCAACATTACGCGATAACAGCTTTAACATTTATTGTTTATCTTGCATGCAAGATTATGACAACAAGAATGTTATAACATACAGAAAGTATATAAGTAATAATAATAAGGATAAAAATTGTTATGAATAAAAAGCAGTTGAAAATTGTAACAGGGGTAGCTATTGCGGTTCTTATCGTATCCATCATTCCTGTTTTTTGGATTGGACAATATTTACATCCTTTTTCGGATGACTATGTCTTTGGAGCAGAAGCCTACAAGATATGGAATGCCACGCATTCTATAAGCGCCTGCATCCAGGGAGCGTGGAATGTGGCTGTCAACATGTATCATATATGGCAGGGCACCTATTCCGCATGCTTCCTCATGGCTTTGCAGCCGGGAGCATTTGGCGCCTACTGGATTGTCCCAATCCTTCTTGCATCAAGTCTCATCATGTCAACCTATGCGTTGCTATACTTGATTATGAGGAAATTGCTGCATACCACCCGAACAGAGTTCCTGCTAGTATCCTCTGTTTTTTCGCTCATCAACTTGCAGTTTGTTTATTCTGCATACGATGCTTTCTATTGGTATAACGGGGCCATGTACTACACCCTATACTTCAGCATGTCGCTATGCCTGGCATCCTTGCTGATAGCCTACCATTTATCCGGCAAAATCCGAAAGTGTTTTGTTGGCTCCCTGGCTGTGCTCCTCACTATTTTCATTGCCGGAGGTAATTTTGTATCAGGCTTTGGAACTGCTGCCATACTTTTCATCGCCATTGCCATCACTTACCTGGAGCAGAAGAAGTTACCTAGATTTCTTACCTGCATCCTGCTGGTTTATCTGGCAGCCTTCTCCTTCAGCATCCTGGCACCGGGAAACGCTTTCCGTGAGTTGGCAGTAGAAGAATCACATCCAAACATCATCGCTGCCATCGGAATCACCCTGAGCAAAAGCATTGGCTTTATCGGCGACAGATTCATCAGCCTGATGTCATTGACTTTTGTTACTCTGATTCCTATCGTAAACAGACTGGCCCGCAAGTCACAGTTCAAGTTTTCACATCCGTGGCTCTGCCTCATCATTACATTGGGCATATACTGTTCCTTCTTCTTCCCACATTGCTATGCCATGGGATACGAGGGTCCAAACAGAGTGAAGAATATCTATGCCTATGCCTTATTCTGGTTCATACTCACTAATATGTTCTACCTCTCTGGTGCCATGGCACGAAAGGCGGAGGCCCAGGCTCCTCTAAGTTCTGCCATATATCAGTTTATTGATGCTGTCAGAAATAAATACAACAAGACATTCCAATATTCCTATATCTATGCCATCATCATTTATGCGCTGGTTGTCGTTGTTAAACCATCTACCTCTAATCGCACCCTCAGCCTCCTGGTAAAAGGCAAGATACAAGCCAGCGATAAGGAGATGAAAGAAAGAGAGGAGATTCTGAGTTCATACAGCAATGCCGTTGTTGAATTGAAGCCTCTGATTACCAAACTTCCTTCCGATACGCATTATGATGCATTGCCTGATCCGGGTTATTGGGTAAACCAGGCCATCGCCTTGTATTATGGCAAGCAGGAGGTATTTACCACATCTAGCTATAATATAAATAATGAGAATATTTACCTCATGAAACATTATAAGAAGGATGTGGGGCCTAGAAACTTGAAATATAGATCTTTCAGAGAACAGAGGAATAATTCCATAAATCTCACCCAACAAACGAAAAAGCATCCGGAAGGCTCCATCGCTTTGTTGAAATAACCCCATCCTTGCTGATTATATTTTTACCATATATATAATAAGATGAAAGCCTTACCTTCTTACCCATAAGTAAAGAAGATAAGGCTTTTATCTTTGTTTTCTATTATTGATTTGAAGATTTCATAACTCCAGCTTAAACTTAATAGGATGCTTCTTGCCATAGCGGGTCCAGAACTTGGCGCGTTCCTTCATTACATAATCTACGGCCTCATCCACGTTGTAATCTCTTACCTTGGCATATTCAGAGACCAGGATTCGGATAAATTCCTTAGGTCCCCAGAACTTTCGGAGATTATAGAGTCCTTCCTTGATGCTGATTTCTCCAAACTTCATGCGGTTGATATCCACTATGATGAAATGGAAGCCTTCTTCATCCTGCTTCCACAAGACGTTGCCTGGCGTGAAATCCTTATGCAGAATTTTCTTGTTGTGCATATCTGCGGCAAAACGTGCCAACGCTTTAGCCAGCTTTTCGTAGGTACCAGGAGCAGCATCGCCCACTTCATAGAGGGTATGCAGGTTATCACACTGCAGGGTGATGAGATAGGTATATCCCAGAAGCCCGATGGCATTACGCTCTTCGATAAGCGCAATAGGCGCAGGAGTTCCGATGCCTTTCTTCTCCAATATTATCGGATATTCAAAGGCACGCTCCCCCTTAGGCTTTCTGATACCCAGGGAATAAATCAGGCTGTTAGGTCCCTTTGGCACATGATAGCGCTTCACATTAATAAGGGTTCCATCAGGAGCCTCCATTACCTTAATGAGATTGCGACCCGTATAAATTACACGTCCTTCCTTCTCGAACACATCCGGTATGCGCTCGATGAAACTTCTCATCTCTTCGTATTTTGGGTTTATCTTTATCTTCATTTGTTTACTTTAATACATTTTTTGTTTACTTTCTTGTATTTCTGATTACTTGCTGTAGGATTATCTGGATTAGTCATCTGCAGATATCCTGCTGCAACAAGAGACGTGATATAACGTTCACGATTCTTGGAATGCATACTGACGCCTATTCTGTCAAGTATTTCTTTGGCTGTACGAGGTACGGAACAGAAGTTCACAATATCCTTTTCCTTGTTCGTCAATGTTACTTTTTTAGTGTCTAAGTCGGTGTCAGAGTGTCTAAGTCCGGTGTCTAAGTCGGTGTCAGAGTGTCTAAGTCCGGTGTCATGGTCTTCGACTTGATTACTGAAAGCCACCAACTCACAGGCAATATCATATTTGTCGAGAATGCGTTCCTTGAACTGCATCCCTGACACCTCGCCAGCCTTTATCTGTTTCAGTATATCATCCATCATTCTTTGATACATTCTTTGTTCAACAACTCGTTATTAAATGAGGTGAAAACCCTTGCAAAGTTACAACAATATTTTTATATAAAGGTGAAATGCTCTCAAAAAAGTTACGGAGACACCTTTAAAATCCTTTTATGATTCCTTCCACACTCTTCTCTTTAGCCACAACGCCAAGATGGGGTCACTCATTTCCAGATGCTTAGGAGTTGATATCGTAATCAGATCTTTCATCATCAAAGATTTCTTGAGGCGAGTTACATTGGCGGCAGTACCCAGGCGATAGGTTTCCAATATTGCCGTCTGCGTGAAACCAGTATACACTCCATTGATGATGGCATGCAGGAAATTCATCTGATAGGCAGAAAGGTCTTCGGTCTGCTGGATAAACAAGGGTTCGCAGGCATCCAGCAACCGGTCTATTCCATATTTCAAGTCCTCTTCTGTGGCAGCAGAATCATCCTGCACACGCAACCATACAAACCATGCCAACTGCTGTACATAAGAGGAATATCTGTCTGTTACCTGACAGATTTCACGAGCCAAGTCTTCAGAGATATGCTTGCCGGTAGATTCGAAACGCTGACAGATATACTCCACCCAGTCTTTCTCGCTAATCTTATTCAGATAGAAGAAATCACCAAAGCGATAGAATGGGTAACTGGCATTCTGGAACATCTGTTCCATCATGTGTTTCTTGCTTCCATAAAGACAATAAGATACATGGCTCTGTAATTGCCATACGCTACGGAGCTTCTTCTGGAAGGTCAAGGAATCAGGGAAATCGCCTATCTGCTGAAATTCATCGATGCAGACTACGATATGACAACCTTTAGAACGAGCTATCATTTCCGGAAGTCTCAAAACCTCTTCTGTTGTATTGTTACCAGCATTATACTCCAAAGAGGAATCAGTCGAAGTAGCCCGAACCACAGCTGTGGCAAAAGCATTGATAAAATCATTCTCCGAACGACACCCAAAGGCATCTATACGAGCTATCCTGATGTCCTCACTCTCTACAAGCGAACACACCTTATCCACCAATGAAGTCTTACCCATACGACGAGGTGAAATCAATATCGTATTCACTCCATACGTAAAGTTCGCCTTCAGGCGTTCTGTTTCCTCTCTTCGGTCGGTGAAGGAATCGCCTTCCACACGAACACCGAACACAAACGGAGCTTCTTTACTTTTTCTCATAATCACTACCTTATTATATACTACTGAAATTCGTATGTAAGCTCCACACGCCCTGAAAGGGCAGAAGCTTTCAAATTGCCGAGTGCAGCAAATCTTCTGCAAAGATAGCAAAAAAAAGCAAATTAAACAAGGTTGTTTTAAACAAAGTTGTTTAAAACTAGCAACTTTTTGTAGAAACTACTATTAATCAACGGATTACTGTTTCTGATAATATCATACATCATTGACAACAGCACTCGAATAACAAGACAAAAGAATATTATGATTTCAAAAATTATACCCTAGGGTATAATACCTTTGGGTATAATTTTGCAATATCATAGAGAATCAATATGTTAAGCATCAAAACAACATACCATTCACATATAATTTCATCCTCAAATATCTAGGAAAGGAGCCGAATGAAATTTGACAAACCGCGTTTTATTGCTGATGTCGCTCGATATACTCCGCAGCCTGGATATTCGAGAACACGTAGTTCTTCAAATCCTGGAACTTAGATTCCTGCTTCGTTTCCTTCAGATTGCCATTCGGCAACACATCATAGCAGAAACTGCGGTTCATCGACGGATTATAGACGAAGCAACGCTGATGGTCTCTTGCCACAATCTGGTTATCTGCCGAATAGAATACCATCGGGCGCTGCTGCTTCAGCAGATCTACGCCGAAGCCCTCGTACTCATAATTCAGATTCATCAAGCCGAAAAGCGTAGGCATCACATCCACCTGCATGCCCAAGCCCGCATACTGCTGCTGCGGAACACCAGGACCGAAGATGATGAGCGGAATGTGGTTGTAAGACTGCGGCAACTCGCCCTCGCTCTTACCCACCAGCTTGCCATGGTCTGCCTGAATCACGAATATCGTGTTCTTATACCAAGGCTCCCGGCTTGCCTTCTTCAGGAAATCGCCTATCGCCCAGTCGGCATACTCCACTATCTGCGTTTCCTTCTCCTTGGTCTTCGGCTTGAAGAAATCAGGAATGATATATGGCGGATGATTGCTCACGGTGAGGATGGTAGCCATGAAAGGCTTGCCCGTCTTCGCCTTCTGGTTGATGGTGTTGAGGGCATAGCCCATCTCGAAATGGTCGCTCACACCAAAGCTGTTCACCACCTCGCTCTTAGGATAGTTCTCCTGAGAGAAGATGTCATCGTAGCCATTGGTCTGGAAGAAAGCCTTCATGTTGTCATACTACGCCTCATGGGTCATGAAGAACATGTTCTCGTAGCCATACTGCTTCAACACCGTGGCGATACCCTTGCGGCGCGGAGTTACCGTTCCCTTCATCAGGTTGCGGAACATGAGGGCAGGGAAACTGTAGAGCGTAGCCGTCATACCGTGGTTGGTATGGATGCCGGCACTATAGAAGTGGGTGAACGCCAGGGAATGATGATAGAGCGAATCGAGCGTTGGGGTGAGCGGCTGCTGATTGCCGAAAGTGCCCAGCAGGTTTGCCGACATAGACTCCATCAATATCACCACCACGTTAGGATGATTCTTCTTTGCAGGAGAAGTATTTGCATTCTTCGCAAGCGAATGTCCCGCCTTCATTACCAGGGAATCGTTCACCACCTCTCGCTTCAGGATATTCGTGCTATCCACCTTTCCCGTGATACCCAGCCACTGGCGGGTATTCGTAATAGCCTCAGCGTATGGCATGAGATGCAGCTCCTTGTTCTCCTTGCGCATATCATCGAGCGCAGAAGTAAGGAGATTGAATGCCGGGTTGATGCCAAGCTGGTTGAGGAAGGAATCCTCGCAATAGTAAGCCTGACTCACCTTGATAGGATTATAGCCCATTCTGCCACGGATGCCGAAAAGGCAGGCGCCTATCATCACAGCAGAAATAAGAAAGCGGCTGACTACCAGCCCCAGATGCATATTGTCCTTTGGCAACAGGAAGAGCCCCTCGAAGTAGCGGCGCAGGCGGACAAGCGCATAGATAAACGCCCCCGTAAACACGAAATAGAGGGCGATATAGAGCCAGTAGGAAGACTCCTGCAAGAGCATGCCCGATGTGGTGGCTACATAGCCGAACCACCCGAAGATGCTGGAGTTGATGTTCTTGAAGAAATACTGGAAATAAGGGATATTGGCTGCCGAAGGCATGAAGGCGATGGCAAACCATGCCGCATACCAGATGTTGATGCCACGCAACAAACGGCGATGATACCACCCCAGACTGGCTGCTACAAGGAGCACAGCCACAGGCAATACCGAAATATAACAAGCAATGACATTGTCGAACCATACCCCCTTGACAAACGCCATCACCCTACTCGCCTCTGCATCTACTATCATGCCATGCAGGGCTATGAATTCCACCAATCTGAAAAGAGTCATCACCAACAATGCCAATACATGCACCGAAAGGAGATACCCCAAAGCCTTAAAATATCGTTTCATCTTTATTCTACTTTAGATATCGGGTGCAAAGTTAATAATTATATCCCAATAAAAGCAAAATTTCCTGCCTTATTCTGTCTATAAACAAATAATTATATGTAACTTTGCAGCCAAAATAACATAATAAGACTTCGATAAGACATGAACATCAAGTACAACAAAGCCTTATGGCTCATCATCATCCTGGCTATCGTGATGATGATTCCATTCCTCGGACTCTCTGATTTCAACACCAAGGGAGAACCTCGCGAGGCGGTGGTTGCCTACACCATGCTGGAACATGGCAACTGGATATTGCCTATCAACAATGGTGGCGACATCCCCTACAAGCCACCTTTCTTCCACTGGTGCATCGCCTTCTTCAGCCTCATCACCGGCCACGTGAATGAATATACATCACGTCTTCCATCCGCTGTATCGCTGGTTTTGATGACCATCGGCGGCTTCGTATTCTATGCCAAGCGCAAGGATACACAAACCAGCCTCATCACAGCCATCCTCACGCTCACCGCCTTCGAGGTGCACCGTGCCGGAATGAACTGCCGTGTGGATATGGTGAACTCCGCCTTCATGGTGGGAGCTATGTATCTGCTCTACCGCTGGTGGGAGAAGGGAAAACACCAGCTGCCTTGGCTTGCCATCCTTTGCATGAGCAGTGCCACGCTGACCAAGGGTCCTGTGGGCATCATCCTGCCATGTTTCGTGATGGGCGTATTCATGCTTACCCAGTGCGAGAACTTCTGGGGCATCGTATGGCGCATGGCGCTAACCGCCCTGCTCTCGCTCATCATCCCATTCTGCTGGTACTATGCTGCCTATCTGCAAGGTGGCGACGAGTTCCTGCGCCTGGTGAAGGAAGAGAACATCGACCGATTCATGGGTAAGATGGCATACGAATCGCACGAGAACCCGGCGTGGTACAACCTGCTCACACTCGTGATGGGTTGGGCTCCTTATACCTTATTATTACTGTTCTCGCTCTTCATCCTGCCTTGGAAGAAGTTCCAGAAGACCCGGTTCCTGGAGAATGCAAAGAAGGCTACTCCACTGCAGGTGTTCACCTGGCTCGCCTTCCTCCTGGTACTCTTCTTCTACTGCATCCCTAAGAGCAAGCGCAGCGTCTATCTGCTGCCATGCTATCCGTTCATGGCTTATCTCATCGCCGAATACATCGTGTGGATGATGAAGGAGAAGGTGGGAGCCATCAAGGTATATGCAGGCGTGATTGCCTCGCTGGCCATCATCCTCGTGATTGCTACGCTTGTTATACGAACAGGCTGCATACCAGATACCATTTTCCATGGCAAGCATGCTGCCGATTACATCGCCATGCTCCATGCCATAGGGGAATCTACTCATGGTATCCTATTCTACGTATGCAATGTGTTTCTTATCATAGGGGCTTATCATATATTCAAGGCTCTCAAGAAAAAAGAGACAAGCCAAATGATGAGATATACATTGGTGATGATTATTGCACTTTTCATCACACTCGACTCCACCCTGCAGCCTGCCGTGCTCAACACGAAGGCAGACAAGCATCTGGCGCCGGTTATCGAAAAGAAGTTTGGTACCAGCAAGCTCTATTCTTATATGTCGGTAGAAATGATGCACTTCTTCAGCCTCAACTTCTATCTAGGCGATAAGATTCAGCAGTTTGACAAGGTATTGCCACAGGACGGCGTGCTGATGATTCCTGAAAGCGACGTGCCAGACTTCAAGGAGAAATTCGGAAGGGATTATACCTTCCAGAAGGTTTGGGAAGTAAAGAGACTCGTAGAATGGCATCATCCGGTAGGCTTCTATCGGTTTGTGAAGACAAGTGCCAACATCGCACAGAACAGATAATCGCACTAAACAAATAATCAGATACAAAAATAGCATCGGGATTCATCAACCCGATGCTATTTTTGTATCTAACAAATTTATTTTCTTTCTTCAAATTATACTCTTTCTTCAATAAAGTATCGAGGGCGGCGCTTTACCTCGGTATAAATCTTGCCGATATAAACACCCGTGATGCCCACTCCCGTAGTAATGATACCACCGATAAACCACATGGAAACGAGCATGGAAGTCCAGCCCTGAATGGTCTCGCCCTGGAAATGCTCCACCAAGGCAAAGATGATCATGATGATTGCCACCAGAGTCATCGCCAGACCCAGGAAAGTGATAAACTTCAATGGTGCCACGGAGAACGAAGTGATGCCATCAATACTGAAGCTCAGCATCTTGGTGAGCGGATACTTGCTCTCGCCAGCCTCGCGAGCCTTGCGGTCGTAATAGACGAATCCCTCTCGGAAGCCCAACTGGCGGACGATGGCCCTGAGAAAGAGATTGCGCTCGGAATACTGCATCAGAGCCTTCAGGGTACGGTTGGTCATCATGCGGAAGTCGGCATGGTTATACACCGTATCCTTATCCACGCTCTGCATCAGCTTATAGAAAGCCTGGGCGGTGAATCGCTTGAAGAAGGTATCGGTCTTGCGCTCCTTGCGCACACCATAGATAATATCCTTGCCTTCCTGCACCTGGCGTACCATGTCGATGATTACATTCTCATCGTCCTGCAGGTCGGCATCGATGCTTACCATTGCATCGCAATGATCTACCGCCGCTTCCATTCCTGCCCAGAGTGCATTCTGATGGCCTCGATTATGCGACAGCTTAATGCCATGCACATACCCGTGCTCCTTGGCAGCATCCGAAATCATCTGCCAAGTATGGTCACGACTTCCATCGTCGACAAGGAGCAACTCCGTGTCGGCGTCAGTTTTTACCTTGATGGTCTTGATCAGATTGCCAAGCACCTCCAGGGTCTTCGGCAATACTTCTTCCTCGTTATAACAGGGAATCACTATTAATACTTTCATACCTTTTTCCTCATTCACTATCTTAATGTATACACGTTGCAAAGATACAAAAAACTATCAGAAACACCAAATTATTTGAAGACTATCTTGTTTCTGATTTTCTCAACAACTTTTTATCTTTCATTTTCTTGGAAGTTAATAATATTTTTAGTACTTTTGCAACCCATAATATTCATACAATATCATCACATTAATAATATTCAAACAATGAACTATCAAAATTTAAAGCACAAGCTGCCAGAAAAGGGGAAACAGCATACTCTGGTTCAGAAAATCAAGCAGGGATTCCTGTTTTTTGCTTTTTCCACTTTGCTGATTGCTCTGCAGTTTGGGCTCTACATCATCGATTCTCCGATTCTCGAGTTGATGGACTTCGAGGGATAGCTGTTCTTCATAGCCTCCTGTATCAGCCATGCAGCCATGTTTGCGCTGATACCTTATCTCCTCAGCCTCATCATCATACGTTTCAGATGGTACAAGACGGCAAGAATCGTGCAGATAGCCGGCATAGTACTGCTTTGCATCATCAACTATCTCAACTCGCAGGTGTATGCCATCTATCATTTCCATATCAACGGATTTGTATTGAGCATGGTATTCGGCGAGGGTGCCGGCGAAATTTTCAATTTCGACATCATGCTGTATCTTAAGGAGATAGCACTTTTTGTGGTGGTGGCAGCCATCGTTATCGGCATCTGGTACGCCTCTTATCTTCTCTGGAAGAAACGCCAGAAAGCATATGCCTGGATCATCTCAGGAAGCTTCATCGGATGCACTCTCTTTGCTCATCTCTGCCATATCTATGGAGCCTTCTTTCAGCAGCCTTCCGTGACGAAGAGCGGAACCCTGCTACCGTATTATTTCCCTACCTCATCTAATCGCCTATTGCTGAAATTAGGATGTACTCCTCCTAGAGAACGCCTGATACAGATGAACGGCAAGCAGAGTGCAGATATCCAATATCCTATCCAGTCACTGCAGAAGGAAAAGATGAATCCTGATTCGCTGCCGAATATCATTTTCATTCTGTTAGACTCCTGGAATACCCGTTCCTTAACACCCGAATGTATGCCGAATGCCTATCAGTTTGCCCAGCAAAATCAATGGTTCAGCAATCACGTAAGCGGCAGCAATGGAACCCGAAGCGGCGTATTCAGTCTCTTCTTTGGATTATCCTGCTATTACTGGGAGAGTTTCGACCCTGCTCATATCCAGCCGGTCTTCATCAAGCGCCTGCAGGAACTGGGCTACGAGATACAGACCTATCCGAGTGCCACCTTTGCCGACCCGCCATTCGGCAGAGTCATCTTTGGTGGGGTTCCAGGCATTCATACAGAAACAAAAGGAAAAACTTCGCTGGAGCGAGATACAAGAATCGCAGAGGAATTCATCAGCGATTCACAGCAATACAAGAAGAGCAAGAAGCCTTTCTTCTCATTCCTGTTCTTCGATTTGCCACATAGCTTTGAGCTCCCAGCTGAAAAGAACAAGCATTTCCAGCCGGCTTGGGCGTATGCCGACTATACCAAGCTCAACAACAAGATGGATCCTACTCCTTTCTGGAATCTCTATCGCAACTGCTGCTATCAGGATGATCTGCTGCTGGGCCGCATCTTCGAGACCCTGAAGAAAGAGGGACTGATGGATAACACCATCATTGTTCTTTCGGGCGACCACAGTCAGGAGTTCAATGAGAACCATCATAATTACTGGGGACATAACGACAACTTCTCTAAAGCCCAGATTGGCGTGCCTATGATCTGGCATGTTCCTGGCGCAAAGCCTCAGAAATTTACGCATCGCACCACTCATTATGATGTGGTTCCTACATTGATGAAGAATCATCTGGGCGTAAAGAACGATCCTGCCGATTATTCGATGGGCAGAATGATGACGGATAAGACACCTAGACTGTGGCATGTAGTGGGCAGTAATCTGAACTATGCCTTCATCATCAACAACGACACCATCCTGGAGAAGACAGCCGATGGTGCCTTGGATGTTTATGATGCCCACATGAATCCGGTGAAGAACTATCGCCTGCCAGCTAAGCAGTTTGATCATGCCATCAAGCAGCTCAACAGGTTCTTTAAATAAGAAAAGGTAAAATCAGAAAAAAAACTTCAGCACTCACTTGGTTACTTTCTCCTCTCCAAACCGTGATGACAAATTCCAGTGTTAACACACGGCATAATACCCAGTTTTTCCACACATCTGCTCTTTCTACTGCAAAAACAGTCGCAATTGCGACAATTTTTGCAGTACAAATGATAAAAGGCTAAGAAATTTAGGCTCAGGGGAGATTGTCTTATCCACGGACAATCTCCCCTGAGCCGTATTATCAAAAAGTGGTAGTTTTACCACTTTTCGTCACCTTCCCGTTTTCTCGTTCTCAAAAAGCAAATTAAACAAGATTGTTTTAAACAAAGCTGTTTAAAATCTGCAACTTTTTACAGAAACTGCTATTAATCAACTATTTACGCATAATACCATAAAGGACTAAACGGGGCGATTTTTAAAACACGGACAAATTGAATTTGTCCGGATGGTTGTCCAGTAGGCTCATAATCGAAAGAAAATCAACAAGTTACAAGCAACCGGACAAATTGTCCGGACAAATTCAATTTGTCCGTGTTATTTTTTTATGAGAAAGAAAGAGGGGGCAGGTATCGAGACGATAACTAGAGACCTGAGAAGCTATGACTTTACTCCTCTTATACTATGTTTCTCCACCCACAAAACTACGAGTTATTTTCTTTAACATAAAGTTCTAAAGCAGCCATAGGAGAATAAGAGAGGTTGGAACGTAAACAGTTGGGAATAAGTAGATTTGCACAAAGTTGCCAAATCGGCATAAAGCAAGCGAGTGAGGAATATTGAAGTAGTTCAGTTACTAAATCGTGAGCCACAGTTACCTATGCAAAACAGGTAACAATGCGGAAAGGCAACTTTGTGCATCAACGGATTTTATTGCGCTGATTCTCAATGTTTTGCGTATCAAGGAACGCTTACAAAATGATTATATTTGCACACTCAAAATGTAAGCGTTATGAAAATCGAAAAATTCAAGGTGTTGCTCTACCTCAAAAAGAGCGGATTGGACAAGAATGGAAAAGCTCCCATCATGGGACGCATCACGGTGAACAGGACTATGGCGCAGTTCTCCTGCAAGTTGTCTTGCACTCCATCGCTTTGGAATCCTCGTGCCAGCCGATTGGAGGGCAAGGGAAGCCATCTATGGCACAGTTGAGAGATTGGAGCAGAAAGTCGATGAGCTTTCTACCTCCACAAAGAACGCAGGAGCGGAAACCGTTCCTGCAAGTAATGACATAACCAAGTTGGATAAGTCAATCAATGCGATGTTTATCAAAGAAGAGGAAGTCAGAGGTAAAATATCCAAATTAAGAGATGCCATTGTCGTTTTTGTAAACCTTATCAAGACTGAACTTGGCAAAAATGAGCAGCGAAGCAAGTTCTTGGTTGATGCAGTCAAGCAGATGAGACAAGAGAATGATGTTTTCTCGAAGGTATTGCAGGACAAACTTGAAGTGTTGAACAATTCACCTCAAAAGAAGGTTGTAACCCATCGCTTCGAGCCAACCTCAAAGAAAGTTCTTCTTTTCATTGGAGGCTTGGCTCTATCCCTAGTCCTCTCCATTTGGGGCAATCTCACCCAATGGCGAGAGCACCAAAATTGGGAGGAGGCAGACTTGAAGTATCGGGCATTGAAGATGGTGCTTCCATCCGATGACCCGAATGTTAGTTACATCGAAAAGCATTTTTCTGTTTGTCGAAATGAGAATGTTATTGATGATGTAAGAAATCGAGTTGCTACTTATGAAGATTCAGTCTATCAACACCATAAAATGGTTGAGATAGCATCATATAAAGATAGTATAGCAAGACAACTTATTGATGAATCAAATAGGATAAAAATGCAGATAAACAGTAAGAAAAGTAAATGAAAACGTTATTTCTTGTATTATTATGCAAAGTGCAAGCACGTATAACATTGCTTAATGTAACTTAAATATCCTCCTAAAATTATGTTGTTTTAAAAAGTATTTATACCTTTGCATTCGGAATACAAAATGAGGTAAATAATTGCAGTTTGCTTTCGTTTTGGTGCAATTGTTCCAATAACCTTTGCGCAAGGTTGATACAGCCCCGTCTGGGTAAAAAGGCGTAACTTCTAAGACACGTAGATTCCTAGGCAGTTAACAGTTTGTTTAATTTTAAAACAGAAAATTATGGACAAAGAAAAAGAACTTCTTTCTAAAGAAGAGCTCGCTTTGATGCGAGGGGGCTTTGGTGTCGAGGATGTCACAGTTTATGCACTTGGAATACAAGGTGTAAATAATTGTTGTAACACAACAAATAACGGAGGAACAACATCTCCTTCTAAGCCAACGACTTCAACAACAACTACCGACACTACGTTGAAGCCATAAGATAGTTAACGGATACACTTGCATTCAATAATTTTATGGTCAAGAGAGTTTATTTTAATTCTCTTGACCATTTTTCAAAAGTAAGTAATATGGATAATAGAGTTTTGTACACAATATCAAATAAATGGATAATGAGGCATGATGAATATTATGGCAACTCATATGCCTTGTACAACATTGAAACACGAAAATTAGCAAGATTAACAGCTTCGCTTTATACACTTTTGCATCTCTTCTACACAAATGCCAGAGCATACGAAGATGTGAAAAATAGTCTTGCAGAACAAGGCGTAAATTTGAAATGGGACAATGTTAGTCAAATAGAAAAAGAGTTTGGGTTCGAGCATCTGTTTGTCCAAAGTAAAAGCTCATATCATTCAACGAATCGTTTTTCGAACATTCATGCTATTGAGCAAATTCCTATAACATCCTCACCTATGGATGTTGAACTTCTATTGACACACAATTGTAATTTAAAATGTAAGCATTGTTTTCAGTCATCAGAATTACATAGTGATAAAAGAACTCACTTGTCTACGCATGAATGGGAAAAAATCTTCATAGAATTAGAAAAAGCCAATATTTATAATGTCATTATTAGCGGTGGGGAGCCTATGATGTATCCTCATTTCGAACAGTTGCTAAGAAAAGTAACAGATTTACGTATGAGTTTTTCTATTCTTACTAATGGCATGCTGATTTCTGAGAAAAATTTGGATATTTTCAAGAAAAAAATGTATCTGTAACAATTTCGTTGGATGGATGTACAGCAGAACAACATGAGTTCCTTAGAGGGAAAAATACATTTGAGCATATAGTCCATACAATTGATCTAATGGTGCAGAATGGTGTAAACCTCAATATTGCACATGTTGTAAATGCCCACAACAAGGAGCATTTGGAAGAGTTGATACTTTTTTTAATAAACAAGGGCGTACATCATTTGTCTATTAATTTAGTAGAGCCAGAAGGAAGGGCGTTTTCAAACGACTTTTTACTTTTGAGCCCAAAAGAAGAAAGTCTAATGCGCAAAAAGATCACTCAACTTCAAACCAACTACTCTGATAGAATTACAATAGACTTTCCTAATCTCTCATATAAAGAAAACATAGATGGCTATAGTAAGGATGAAAAGGTCTTTTGTGCAGCAGGGACAAAACGTGTCGCTATAAGTTCCGATGGTTGTGTATATCCATGCGTTTATGCTTTTTATCTTCCTTTTCTGAAGATAGGGGATTTAAAGACAGAAACTTTGCAAGACATTTGGGAGAAAGAATCGGCATGGCAAATGATGCGAGGTGGTATAACAATTTCGCAAATAGACACTTGTAACTCATGCAAGTTACATAGCTTTTGTTGCATGAGAAACTGTAGAATAAAGTCTTATTCTCAGAAATTAGGACTTTATGCCAAGCCTGATAATTGTCTTATAGATAAAGTAGAATAATATGAGAAAGTATTTTGCATTACTAATAATGTTCTTAGGGCTATGCCCTATGCTGATGGCACAGAACATCCAAGGGGTTGTGACAGACACAAAAGGTAAGCCAATTTCATTTGCCAATGTTGTGGAACTGTTACAATCAGACTCTTCTTTCGTTAAAGGAACGGTTAGTAAGGAAGATGGTTCTTTCATGCTTGAAGGCGTAAAGAGTGGCAATGTCATTCGAGTTTCTCTCATCGGTTATGAAACACAATATATAAATTATACGGGGCAAACTACCGTCACCTTAAAACTTCAGGAAAGCACCAACATGCTTGGCGAGGTTGTTGTCAAAAGTTCGTTGCCAAAGACCGTGCTGCGAGGTGAGGGAATGATAACAAATATAGAAGGCAGTGTATTGGAGAAAACTTCCAATATGGAACAGTTGCTTTCACGCATTCCTAATGTGTCTGCCAAAGATGGACAAATAGAAGTGTTTGGTCGTGGCACACCTGTAATATTTATCAATGGTCGGAAGATGCAAGACCAAATGGATTTGCAACGTTTGCAACCAAGCAACATAAAGAAAATTGAAGTAATCAACAACCCTGGTGCACGATATGATGCCAGTGTGAAGAGTGTCATACGCATTACCACAAAGAAGACACAGGGCGAAGGCTTCAGCTTTGACAATAAAACTACGTTTTCGGTCAATGAAGAAAAACGTTTGAGCTCTTATGAGTCGTTCCAAGGAAATTATCGAAGAGGAGGATTGGATGTCAATGGGTTCTTGTATGGTGCATATGCTCACACTCCAGAAAACAAACAAGTGACGCAATATTCATACATCACAGATACTTGGCAGCAGAATATGAACGTCAATCAGGAATTCACTAACATCAACCCATACGCACGCTTGGGGGTAAGCTATATGCTTGGCGAAGAAAGCAATTTGGGTGCCAGCTTCAGCTACAATCGTTTAGCAAAGGATAAGGGCGAAGGAACTCAGACGTTCAATATAATGCAGAACAATGTACAGAAGGAATCTTCAACCGTTGATTATCTGAGTCCAGGTCAGTCAACGACTTATTCCGCCAATGCTTATTATGTTGGCAAGATAGGAGGGCTGAATGTGGATTTCAATACAGATTATTATTGGTATGGCAAGAAGCAGTGGATGGACTTACACGAAACAGTGCTTGACGAATATCGCCAGACAGAGACGGAAAAGTCTGATGTCTGCTCTTATCGCAACAATCGCAACTATTTGTTGGCATCCAAACTTGTCCTTAGTATTCCTTTGTTGAATGGCAATTTTTCGTTGGGCGGTGAATACAGTCATGTGAATCGAAGATGTCACTACCAAGTGGAGCCAGAAGTGGTTGATAACGAGAAAGAAAAAGTCAAAGAGTCAATGACATCGGCGTTCGTTGACTATAGCCGTAAATTCGGGCTACTGACGATGCAAGCAGGGCTTCGCTATGAATACATCGACTTTGACTATTATGACAATGATTTGTATATAGCAGAACAGAGCAAGACTTACGGCAATTGGTTTCCGTCTTTGGCTCTCTCGCTTCCTGTTGGCAAGACACAGATGCAACTGACGTATGCCACCGACATCTATCGTCCAAGCTACAACGAGCTTAGAAGCGGTGTGCAGTATGACAACCAATACACATACGAGTCGGGCAATCCATTCCTCGTTCCTTCAATTACACACAATCTTACCTACGGACTCTCTTGGGAATGGCTCAATCTGCAATTGGTTTATTCGCATATCTCAGATGAGGTTTGTACGATGACGCAGACTTATCGTGGAGATCCGATGAAGTCACTCGCTCGCCCAGAGAACATCGATAGCTACAACTCTTTCCAAGCAGGACTGACGCTGAACCCTACCTTTGGCATTTGGCATCCAACATTGGAAACAATGCTCTTTAAGCAATGGCTCAAGATGAATACGCATGTGGGCAATAAACTTGACAATCCTGTGGCAGTTTTCCAACTTACCAATGCGTTTGACTTCAAGTTACTGACGGCTTCATTTGTAATGACCGCACAGACCGAAGGTAATATGGGTAACAAATGTATCCGCCAAGGCTATTTCAATACAGACCTGTCACTCTACAAGTCGTTGCTCAAGAATCGCCTTACGTTGACACTTGACGTTTCAGATGTATTCGGAACGGGGAATCAACATCGCACATTCTATTCAGGTGTACAAAGAACAATGTTATATGACCTAAATTCCACAAGTACCATTACCTTTAGCATCCGCTATCGCTTTAACGCAACGAACAGCAAGTATAAAGGAACTGGTGCAGGTCAATCTCAAAAGAACAGAATGTAAAGTCATAAAACTAAAGCTTCGGAAAAGAATAAAAATCAACTTGTTGCAAACAGAAAGTTTCCCATCCTGAAAACATAGAAAGTTATTTTTTAATATAAATGATATGATTTTTCCTATGATACGTCAACATGACTCAATGCAATGCGGGATAGCCTGCTTGCAAATGGTATGCAAATATTTCGGCAGAGAATACTCTTTGGATTCTCTGTCGAAACTTTGTTTTGCCACTACGGAAGGGGTGTCCCTGCTTGGCATTAATGAAGCGGCAAATACTTTAGGGTTGCATACCACATGTGCAAGGGCAACGACTTCGATTTTTAACGAAGCACCTCTACCTTGCATTCTTCATTGGAACCAGAATCACTTTGTGGTTCTATACAAGGTGAAGAAAGGAAAGAGATTCTATATCGCAGACCCTGGAAAGGGATTGGTAACGTACAGCCTTGAGGAGTTCAAAAAGCATTGGATAAGTACAAGCTCGAATGAAGAAGACAAAGGCATCGCTATGTTCTTGGAAACCACTCCTGCTTTTTTCACTTATAAGATGGAGAGTGAAGAACACATCAAAGAGAAAAGGTCTTTCCGCTTTCTCTTTGGTTATGTGAAGAAATATCGCAAGTATTTTGGGCAAATCATTTTAGGCTTGATTATTGGTAGTCTTTTGCAACTTGTCTTGCCATTCCTCACACAGTCCATTGTGGATGTCGGCATCAAGAACCAAGACATTGGTTTCGTGTGGCTTATCTTGTTGGGGCAATTGATGCTTACCATCAGTCGTACTGCTATTGATTTCATTCGCAGATGGCTGTTGTTGCATATCTCCCTGCGCATCAATATCTCATTGGTGAGCGACTTCTTCATCAAACTCTTGAAACTGCCGATGTCTTTCTTTGACACGAAACTCATGGGCGACTTGATGCAGAGAATGAACGACCATAGTCGAGTAAATACTTTCTTGACACAGCAGACTCTCAACATAACTTTTGTAATATTCACCTTTGTGGTGTTCTCATTGGTTCTGTTCTTCTATAACAAATTGGTGTTAGTCATCTTCTTGTTGGGAAGCATCCTCTATGGTGTATGGATGACCTTGTTTTTGAAACGAAGAAAGGTTCTTGATTATGAACTGTTTGAGCAGCAAGCCATCAATAATAACAAGACTTATGAATTTATCACTTCTATGCAGGAAATCAAATTACAGGGTTGTGAGCAACGCAGAAGATGGGAATGGGAGGACACACAAGCTGACTTGTTCGGCGTGCAGATGAAGTCGCTCAAACTCCAACAGACTCAGGAGGCAGGAAGCATCTTTATTAACGAGGTGAAGAACATCATCATTACGGTAGTCGCTGCAACCGCCGTGATACATG
>OICE01000004.1_pt1 | contig 155736 bp, 139 predicted proteins | sample 1581171 | NCBI WGS metagenome assembly OICE01 (sample SAMEA3882545, study PRJEB24775) | human gut metagenome | biome: human-associated habitat; feature: intestine environment; material: feces | place: Netherlands | collected 2009/2010 | reverse complement strand
CATCGGTGAGTTGGGAATGAGAAATGTTGTATCTTTGCATTGTGATTCAGAAAGAGAAGTCCCACACGGATCTCACGGATCCCACGGATTCTCTTCGTTGCAAGCTACGGTCTTATACACATCAACTCTCACAGTAAAGAAAATCTGTGATAATCTGTGTTAAAATTAAACATTCAACATCATTAGTGTCCAATTTTTATTGGACACTAATGATGCAAAGTTATAAAATCAAGTCCGTTTCATTGCAAAATGCTGCATAAAAGACTATAATTCAACTATTTCAAAGATCGAATTGCCTTATTTTATTGGACAGTAGTGAATTTATTATATAAATAATCCTAAAAAACAGAATGTTTTGGGTAAAATCTATTGTATTTCAAGATTTTTGTATATCTTTGCCATAAAATTTTAAAAACATAAAATTATGAGAATTATTTCGCATAGGAAACTAAAAGAGTTTTACGAGCCCCCTGGGCGAGAAGACTCAAAAATTGCTCTGGAAAGATGGTATCAGATTGCAGAAGAAGCAGAATGGCGCAATTTTTCTGATATAAGAACTGACTTTCCTGATGCTGACTACGTAGGTAATCAACATTACGTATTCAACATTCGTGGAAATAAATATAGGTTGGTTATAGTCATTAAATTTACAATAGGCCGACTCTTCATAAGATTTGTCGGAACATATAGTGAATATGATAAAATTGATTGTTCCACCATTTTATAAAAGCTATTATGGAAAGAATTACTAAAGAACAATATGGGTTTGCTCTCAACAGAATAGAAGAACTCCTGCCATTGGTAACGGATGAAACTCCAGCCAATGATAAGAATGCCATAGAACTGACTTTAATGTCGGACATTGTTGAGTCATACGAAAAGAAACATTTTCCTATTGGAAAACCTTCTGTTTCTGAACTTATAGAACTCTCATTAAATGAAAAGGAAATGACTCAAAAGCAATTGGCTTCAGAAATCGGAGTAAGTCCTTCACGTATTAACGACTATGTGACAGGCCGTTCGGAACCTACTTTAAAAATAGCAAGATTGCTATGCAAGGTTCTGAACATAACTCCTGCTGCTATGTTGCAATGTTAAGTAGCTATCGATGATACGGTGATAATGATTTCAAGGAATGAGAAAAAGCACCTTGACTTTGTAAATAAAGCGTATGCCAGATAGAATGACCATAGAGCAGCGCCACAATAACATGGCGGCAATCAAGGGCAAGAATACCAAACCGGAGATTCTTGTCAGGAAGTTCCTGTGGGCTAGGGGATTCAGGTATCGACTCAATCATCCACGGTTGCCGGGGAAACCGGATATTGTACTGAGGAAGTATCGCACCTGCATTCTGGTGAATGGATGCTTCTGGCATGGACATGAAGGTTGCAAGTATTACGTGGTTCCGAAATCGAATACCGGGTTCTGGATGGAGAAAATCAGGAGAAACCGGGAACGGGACCATGAGGTGCTGCATCGGTTGGCAGAAATGGGATGGCATACCATCGTCATCTGGGAATGTGAACTGAAACCGGCAGTCAGGGAGAAAACCCTGGAATCCCTAGCCTTTACCCTCAACCATATCTTCCTGGAAGATCATCATATCAGGAGGTATGAATTGCCGGAAGAAAAACCGGCAATGGTGGCGGAGCCGGATCCAAGGCATCGTGATTAGAACCCTCTCTGCTTTTGCTTCGATAGTATAAAAAATCCCCTGATGGATTCTCTGAAGAGAAGCATCAGGGGAAAGGCGTTTTACTTTATCAATCTTTTACTTTACAGCCTTACTTGTCTGGCTGTAACCGTCCAGCTGCTTGGCATTGGTGATAGCCTTGCGCGAACAGTAGTTGAAATCTACCTTCTTGTCACCATTGCTCGACTTCCAGCGGATGGTGAGCTTCACAGTCTTGCCGTTGGTGTCTGGCAGGGCATCGTTGAGGTTGAAGGCTACCAGGGCATCGCCAACACGATACTTGGCATCACCATTCTGATTGTGACGAAGCTCTACCTCGTATGGATTCTCTGGGTTCACACCGGTAAGAAGATTGATGATGTGTGGCTTCTGACCGCCCCAGAGAGCACGGAAGCGGAGAGTGAGATAACCATCCTCGGCTACTGTTACCCAATCGCGAACGATATCTACCTCATCATTGCCATACTTCGCATCGTTCTCTGCCGGAGTAGAGAGATAAGGTGCTGGCTTCTTGGTAAGAATGCTGTCAATCCAGTTGACATGCACTACCTGAGAATACTTGTCGCTCTTCTCATCGGTAGCTGTATAGTTGACGAGTGCTCTAACCTCCTTGCCATCAAAGACTGGAGTCTTGAGGTTCTTGGCGAGCAATGTAGTGTTGTCATCCAACTGAAGATAGCAGGCATCTGCATTCTGCTTGACTGTTACTAGGGCATTAGGCAAAACCTGATCCCAGTTAGTATCATCATCAGAGTCACACGACTGGAAGGTGAATGCTGACATCAGCAGGGCTACTGCGAGCCCGATTTTCTTGAAATTGATCTTTCTCATAACTTTTCCTTTTTAATTCTTTCTGTCTATAAAATGCCCGAAGATGCGAAATCTTGCTTCTGATTTGGCAAAAGAAAGTTAAATGTATTTTTGAGATTCCTATTTATTTTGTAGTGTCTTCAATTTACACTACCTTTGCAGAAAGTTGTTGCGCCCGGATAGGGAATGCAGCAAATTGCTAAATAAAATAGGTAGATGAATAAGGTTATCAAGAAGATTTTCAGATCACTTATGTATATTGTTGGCATCGGAGCTATGGCACTGGTGCCCGATGCCTGGCTGTGGCATGTCGGAGTGGGGGATTGGCCTCTGCCGTTAGCCATCGTCTGGTGGATTCCCTCTCTGCTCATCATCCTGGCTGAGGTGGGACTGCAGTTGGGCAAGTTTCATCGCACATCGGTGAGAGTGCTTTTCACTCTCATCCTTTTCTCGGTGATGCCGAAGGTGGTATTCATCCTCTTCGATTTCTTCATGCCTTGGTTCTTCGCCATCCTGCCTGCCCTGGCGGTGATGGGGTGGTTCCTCTATGGATTCGTGGAGGGATGGAAGCGACTGGAGGTGAAATATGTGACTTATTCCTCTGCCGATTTGCCTCCTTACTTCGATGGCTATAAGATTCTGCATTTTACGGATCTCCATCTCGGTACCTTTCCGAAGGGTGCCGACTTTGTGAAAAAGGTGGTAGAAAGAGCCAATGCCGAGGGGGTGGAGATGATGCTCTTTACCGGCGACCTGGTGAACAATGCTGCCGATGAGGTGGAGCCATACGTGGAGGACCTGAAGAAGCTGCATGCTCCCGATGGTATCTTCTCGGTTTGGGGCAACCACGATTACTGTGAATACAATACCAACCACAGTCTGAGTGCCTTGAGAAAGAACCGCCGACTTCTCTTCCAGTTGCAGGATGAGATGGGATGGCATCAGCTGATGAACGAGCATTTTACGGTATCTCACGGTATGGCTTCGATAGAAATCATCGGTGTGGAGAATGCCGGACAGCCTCCGTTTACCAACCGCAGTAACCTGAAGAAGGCGATGAAGGGAGTGGCGAAAGATGCTTTCAAGATTGTGCTTACCCACGATCCGCATCATTGGAGAAGGGAAGTACAGAAGACCGGAGCCCATCTGACCCTGGCTGGACATACCCATGCCGGACAGTTGAAGATAGGTAACTTCACTCCTGCCCACATGGCTTTCAAGGAGTGGGGTGGAGAATACTGGCTGGGTAAGCAGCTGCTCTATGTTTCTGCCGGATTGGGCGGATCATTCCCTTTCCGACTGGGTGCCTGGCCGGAGATGACGGTCATCACCCTGAAGCGTGATTTGGGTTAGAAAATAGGCTGGTAGTCAGGCATCTCACAGTTCCCAAAGAATTGGATAAAAACGTTAATTTACTGGTGCAAACTGTTAAGTTTTGGTTAAAAAATCGATATTTATTCATTTTGATGAAAAATTATCGCTTAAAAATTTGGTAACTCAAAAATTTATCGTATCTTTGCATCAGTTTTCGCATATATTTGGGCAAATGGGGGTGTCGAGAGACTGTACTCCATTTGTTTTTTTTTGCCCAAAAGTGAAATCCCGCTTTTTCCGCTCACTTTATCATAAGAAATAAGCAAGGTATTCGCCAAGAATACTCATCATAAAGTTCAAAGTTCAAAATTCAAAGTAAAAATGAAGATTCCCGTAGAAGAACAATATAAATTCGTGAAACTTACTCTTCCGGATGGAAGCAAGGCTGATGGTCAGGAGGTGTTGCTGCATGCCTGTTGTGCACCTTGTTCGTCGGCTATCGTAGAGTGTATGCTTCGCAATGGTATGAAACCAACCGTTTATTTCAGCAACAGCAATATCTATCCGCAGCAGGAGTTCGATATCCGCAAGCACGAGCTGATGAGATTCCTGGAGGCGCAGCAGGTGCCTTATGTAGAGGATGAGTACGACCATGAGGAGTGGCTGGCTACCATCAGGGGATTGGAGAAGGAACCGGAGCGGGGAAGCCGCTGTTCGATGTGTTTCCAATACCGACTGACTCATGCAGCCCAATATGCCCAGGAGCATGGATTTCATCTGCTGACCACCACGCTGGCTTCTTCGAGATGGAAGAACATCAAGCAGATAGATGCCGCCGGACATATTGCGGTAGAAGGATGCCCGGATGTAGAATGGTGGGATATGAACTGGAGAAAGGGCGGTTTGCAGAACCGCCGAGGAGAACTGTTGAAACAGAATGAATTCTACAACCAGCTATATTGCGGTTGTGAATTCAGTATGAGATAGATTAAAAAAGGCTGCTTCCCGCTTCGGGAAGCAGCCTTTTTTAATCGTATTTATGAAAGACCTGTAATCTCACCATTAACCACATCGATGCGCTCTGCCTGTGGGCTCTTTGGCAAACCTGGCATACGCATGATAGGACCAGCAATGACTACGATCATCTCAGCACCCATATTCACGGTGATGTCGCGAACGTGAAGCTCGAAGCCCTCTGTAGGACCGTATGCCTTGGCATCGGTAGAGAAGCTATACTGAGTCTTGGCGATACAGATAGGGAACTTCTCGGCACCCAACTTCTTGATTTCCTCGATCATAGACTTGGCTGAATCGCTCAAGGTTACGCTGCCGGCACCATAGAGGTTGAAGGCAACATCCTCAATCTTCTTCTCTACTGGCTCATCGTCATCGTAAGTGAAGTAGAGAGGAGCAGATGGATGCTCATCGATAGTCTTCACTACAAGCTCTGCCAACTCCATCGCCCCCTTGCCACCTTCGGCGAAGGCACTGTTGACAGCGAATCCGCAGCCCATCTCCTCACAGTGCTTGCGCAGTACCTCGATTTCCTCATCGGTATCAGTAGCAAACTTATTGAAGGCGATGACTACAGTCTGACCGAAGCTCTGGAGATTCTTCACGTGCTTGTCGAGGTTCCAGTAACCAGCCTCCATACCAGCTACGTTTGGCTTCTTGATATCTTCCTGAGCTACGCCACCATGCATCTTCAAAGCCTGGAGAGTAACGACGAGAACGGTAAGGTCTGGCTGCAAACCAGTCTTGCGGCACTTGATGTTGTAGAACTTCTCTGCACCGAGATCAGCACCGAATCCAGCCTCTGTGATGGCATAGTCGCCATACTCGAGAGCAGCTGCTGTAGCCATCACAGAGTTACAGCCATGAGCGATGTTGGCGAAAGGACCGCAGTGAACGAAAGCAGGAGTTCCCTCTGTGGTCTGAACCAGGTTTGGCTTCAGGGCATCGAGGAGAAGGGCAACGATACTGCCACCTACACCCATATCCTTGACGGTGAATGGCTTGTCATCCTCGGTGATACCCAGGAGAATATTGTCGATGCGACGACGGAGGTCGTCAACACTTGTTGCGAAACACATAATAGCCATGATCTCTGAAGCTGGAGTGATGTCGAATCCAGCCTCTGTCTCGATACCATTCTTATCGCCGATACCGGTAATGATGCGGCGAAGACCACGATCGTTCACATCCATCACGCGGCGCCAGAGAATCTTCTTGAGCTTGAAGCCCTCAGCTTCGTGCTGGAAACGGTAGTTATCGAGCAGGGCTGCAATCATGTTGTTAGCCTCTGTGATAGCGTGGAAGTCACCAGTGAAGTGAAGATTGATCTTATCCATAGGCAATACCTGGGCATAACCACCGCCGGCAGCACCACCCTTCATACCGAAGCAAGGTCCGAGAGATGGTTCACGCAAGGCAACGACAGCCTTCTTGCCAATCTTCTGCATACCGAGGGCGAGACCTACAGATACGGTGGTCTTGCCATTGCCTGCCTTGGTAGGGCTGATAGCAGTGACGAGGATGAGATGATGGTTCTTAAACTTGTTGGTGTCGATCTTGTCCGTAGTAATCTTAGCGATGTAACGGCCGTAGTTCTCTACTTGGTCTTCATGGATTCCAAGTTCAGCTGCAACCTCATTGATAGGGCGCAATTTTACTGATTTAGCTATTTCAATATCTGTCAACATAAAAGAATGTATTTGTATTTTGCTGCAAAGGTACGCAAAAGTATTCACATAATTGCATATCAATGTATAAAAAAACAAAAAGAGGGGAGAAGGAGTCTAATATATACGAAAAAAGAGGCAGATTCACATCTACCTCTTTTTTGCAATCTAACTAACTTTCTATTCTCCAATAGAAAAATACTACATTTTAAACTATATGTGTTAATTATCCACAGTCAGCCTATGGCTGACCAAACCTATGAACTGTCTTTTTATTTTCTAACGTAGAGCTTGAAGCCCTTGACGCTGCCCGGTGCACCCTGCTCTGCACGTGGCAAGTACTCGAAGGCTGAGATGGTTACCTCCTTGCCCATATCCACGATTCCGAGATGTGGGAAGTTGGCGCCCTTCTCGGTCTGCCAGTAGGTACTCTCCTGGAGGTCGAACATCTTGTCGAGTGTAGAGTTACCCTTCTCGCTGTCAGCGTAGTAAGCCACCCAGTTGTTGCGGTCGATGCGGTTGCCCTGTGCATCCTGGAGATAAACTTCGGCGATGGCAATCTGGCTGTCGCCGCTCTGGCTGCTCTCTGCCTGGATAGCGAAGTAGCGACCGGTTACCGGCTTGTCGAGCTTGATGGTCTGCCAGCCGTTGCCAGCCTTGAACTCGCCCTTCAATACTGGAGTCTCTGAATTGAGATCCATGCGATGACCTGGCTCGTTGTGCTTGTTGCTCTTTTCGAGATTCAGCTTGTCGAGCTCCGGATGATCCTGGCAGAAAGCGGTAGGAGCCACGGTAGAACCTGGCTTGCCTGCTTCGCCCTTAGGACCTACTACATCGAGAACGATGACCTCGTTCTTGCCCTTCTTCAACCAGCAGCCTGGGAGATAGAGGGTCTGCTGAGGACCAATCTGCCAGAAGCGGCCGAGGGCATGACCATTGACGTAAACCTGACCCTTGCCGAATGCCTCCATATTAATAAAGGTGTCGCCCACCTTATTAATATTAAAGTAGCCACGATAGTAACCAGCCTTGGTCTGCAAGCCGCGCATCTTGTTGGTTGGCATGGCGAGTGCCTTTACTGCTGTCTGATAGTCATCAGCAATGCTGCTGTTGTTCCATCGGGTAGGGGTGAGGGCAAGTTCGCAATTCTCTTTCTGAGTAGTGAGGGTTACGTTGCCGATGATACCCTTGTAGTCCTTGATGGCACGACCGAAGTTGATTCGTCCCATACCTTCTACCACGATGGTGAGCTGGGCACCCTGTGGCATAGCTGGCAATTCGAGTGATTTCTCATTCTTTACACGGTCAATCTTGCCTACATATTTTCCGTTCACATATACCTGGGCAAAATCGTGGAACTCGCCAGTCAGGGTTGATGCACTTTCGATGGCTGGAACCTGGGTTTCGTAAACCATGGTTCCCCATCCCATATCCATATCCTCGAAGCACTGAGGAGCATGGGTTTCCTTCTCCTTTCCGATACCATAGCTCAATGGCTTGTATTCGGTAAACTTGAACTCAGGCACCTTGATGATTGCCATCGGCGCCTTAGGCACGGCTGGCAACTTCTTGCCGTCGTTGTATTTCGCCATCATCTTCTGGAGTTCGTAGAACTTAGGAGTAGCCAATCCCCATTCGTTGATAGGGGCATCGTAATCATAGCTGGTTACGTCTGGCTGGAAACCAGGAGAGTTGGCTCCTGCCCAATGGCCGAAGCTGGTTCCGCCGTGAGTCATATAGAGAGAGAAGCTGATGCCTTTGCTCAGCATCTCGTCCATTCCTTCTACCATATCCTTGGCAGGGCGGGTCTCGTGGCGTGCTCCCCACTTGTCGAACCAGCCACTCCAGAACTCTGAACACATCTTAGGAGCATTCGGACGAACCTCACCGAGACGCTTAAACTGCTGGTCGATGTTGGCACCTGTACCGAAGTTCATAGTCCAGGTGAGGTCATCGAGACCATTGTTCAGGAAGTTGGATGACCAGTCGCACTGGAAGAGGCTCACCTTATCGAATCCGCTCTTGCGGACGATGTCGCGGATGGCGCTTACGTATGGCTTGTCCTTGCCGTAAGAACCATATTCGTTTTCTACCTGAACCATGATGATAGGACCGCCGTTCTGGATGGTGAGTGGAGCCAACTGCTTGCCCACTTCCTTCTCGAAGATCTCTACTCGCTGCATGAAGTAAGGGTCCTGCTCACGAAGGCGGATATCCTTCTTCTTGAGGAGCCACCAAGGCAGACCACCCATTTCCCATTCAGCACAAACGTATGGTCCTGGGCGAACGATGACATACATACCGTTCTTCTGAGCGAGGCGGCAGAAAGCAGCCACGTCGTTATTGCCGGTGAAGTCGAACTTGCCTTCCTCCTGCTCGTGGATATTCCAGAACACATAGAGGCAGACGGTATTCATGCCAAGTGCCTTGCACATCTTGATGCGGTGTTCCCAGTAAGCGCGAGGAATACGAGGATAGTGTAACTCGGCAGCCTTTACCACGAAAGGTTTGCCATTGAGAAGGAAAGTCTTGTCGCCAGTAGTGAAGGTGCCACCTTTCTGTGCCGCCATCATCTGAGCTGGTGCCAGTGCCAATAGTGAGGCAAAGGCTAATGTCTTGATTGAAGTTGATAATGTCATTATGTTGAATTGTTTTTTAATATTATTGTTTATTATTGCGTTGCAAAGATAGGGATTTTTGTGCGGAATAAGGTGTAGAAATCAGTCATAAAGGAGTATTATTCGGTAAAAACAGATAATTTGAGGTCTTTTTGGGGGGGCTCTGATACTTAATAATGAGGATTTTAGTGAAAAGAGGAGAAAATCTTGTTCCATTCTTCTCTTTTCTCATTTAATTATCGTATCTTTGCACTCGAAATCAAATTGTAACAGGAATGATCAAGTCAATGACGATAAATATAGGCTATCAGGCCAAGAAAGATAATGCTGGTGGGAATGGACTCATCGGTAACATCAACGTACAGACACCTTGCGGACAAGGTGTATAAAAACCCGGGCACAAACGTGTTCGGGCTTTTTTATTCCCCTATATATAATTAAGGTGGAATTTGCCTATATATAACAAGGTGGAAATTGACAGGTTTAGAAGAATGACAGTGTGTACAATTATATATATATTTATTAACTTATAAAATAAAGGATTAACGAAAATGATGAAAACAGAATGGAGAGGTTTCAAGGGAAACCAGTGGCAGAGTGAAGTGAATCTTCGTGATTTCGTTCAGAACAACTACACTAGCTACGACGGCGATGAGTCGTTCCTGGCAGAACCTACTCAGGCTACCAACACCCTTTGGGGTATGTTGAAGGAACTCCAGAAAGAGGAGCGTGCCAAGGGTGGTGTGCTCGATATGGAGACCGAGGTGGTTTCTGGATTGACAGCTTACGGTGCTGCCTATATTGGCGAGGGTACTAAGGAGTTGGAGAAGGTAGTTGGTCTGCAGACCGATAAGCCTTTGAAGCGTGCCTTCATGCCATACGGTGGTATCAAGATGGCAGAGCAGGCTTGTACTACATACGGCTACCAGCCATCAGAGAAGCTGCACGAGATTTTCCACAAGTATTGCAAAACTCATAATGACGGCGTGTTTGATGCTTATACCCCTGAGATGAAACTCGTGCGCCATAACCACATCCTCACTGGTCTGCCTGATACATACGGTCGTGGCCGTATCGTAGGTGACTACCGTCGTGTGGCTCTTTATGGTATCGATTTCCTCATCAAGGAGAAGCAGAACGACCTCGCTAACATGGGTGACCGTGAGATGATCGATGAGGTGATCCGTCTTCGCGAAGAGGTTTCTATGCAGATCAAGGCGCTCAAGGGCTTGAAGGAGATGGCTCAATTGTATGGTTACGATATCAGCCAGCCAGCTAAGAACGCTCGCGAGGCTGTACAGTGGTTGTACTTCGGTTACCTCGGTGCTGTGAAGACTCAGAATGGTGCTGCGATGTCTGTAGGTCGTATCTCTACCTTCCTCGACATCTATATCCAGCGCGACTTGAACGAGGGTACTCTTACAGAGGATGAGGCTCAGGAGCTCATCGACCACTTGGTCATGAAGTTCCGTATGGTGAAGTTCGCCCGTATCCCTTCTTACAACGAGCTCTTTACTGGTGACCCTGTTTGGGCTACTCTCGAGGTAGGTGGTATGGGTCAGGATGGCCGCTCTATGGTTACAAAGAACGACTTCCGTTTCCTCCACACATTGGAGAACATGGGTCCTTCACCAGAACCAAACTTGACCGTACTCTATAGCTCTCGCTTGCCAAAGGCATTCAAGCACTACGCTTCTCTGATCTCTGTCAAGACAAGCTCTATCCAGTATGAGAACGACGATGTAATGCGCCCAGTTTGGGGTGACGACTATAGCATCTGCTGCTGTGTATCTGCTACACAGACTGGTAAGGAGATGCAGTTCTTCGGTGCACGTGCCAACTTGGCTAAGTGCTTGACCTATGCTGTTTCTGGCGGTGTTGATTCAAAGACACGTGAGCAGTGCGGTCCTAAGTATCGCGCCGTTGAGGGTGATGTTTTGACATACGAGGAGTTCATGCCACGTTTCATGGATATGATGGACTGGTTGGCTGGCGTTTATGTAAAGACATTGAACCTCATCCACTACATGCACGACAAGTACTTCTACGAGGCAGCAGAGTTGGCGCTCATCGATACAGATGTTCGTCGTACTTTCGCTACAGGTATCGCTGGTTTCAGCCACGTAGTTGACTCTATCTCAGCTATCAAGTATGCTAAGGTTAACATCATCCGTGATGAGACTGGTTTCCCTCTCAGCTTCAAGACCGAGGGCGATTTCCCACGTTACGGTAACGATGATGAGCGTGCTGATGAGATTGCAGTATGGTTGCTCAAGACCTTCATGAACATGATCAAGAAGCACCACACATACCGCAATTCTGAGCCTACTACATCTATCCTGACTATCACATCAAATGTAGTATATGGTAAGTTCACCAGCAACATGCCTGATGGTCGTCCAGCCGGTGCTCCTTTGGCTCCAGGTGCTAACCCATCTTACGGTGCAGAGAAGAACGGTCTTTTGGCTTCTTTGAACTCTGTAGCTAAGTTGCCATACGAGTATGCCCTCGATGGTATCTCTAATACTCAGACCATCAGTCCAGGTGCTCTCGGTCACAACGATGAGGAGCGTGCCCAGACATTGGTAGGTGTATTGGATGGTTACTTCAACCAGGGTTCTCACCACCTGAACGTGAACGTATTCGGTATCGACAAGCTCAAGGATGCTATGGAGCACCCAGAGAAGGAAGAGTACCAGAACTTCACCATCCGTGTAAGTGGTTACGCAGTTAAGTTCATCGACTTGACACGCGAGCAGCAGCTCGATGTAATCGCTCGTCAGGCTCACGAGAGACTCTAATCAATTAGAAGAATAAATATTGCCCGCTAGATTTTCTTTCCGGAGGATATTTAGCGGGCATTTTTAGCTTATTTAACTGCAAAATAGAACAAGGTATTGATTATTTTACTAATTTTGCGGTATGAATTTATCAAAGGATGGAAAAAGAACTTTATTTGCTGAAGCAAGTAAGTTCTGTTTGGATATAGCCAAGTTAGTTATTGGTGGTGTTCTTTTGGCGGGCATCATGAAGGAAGATATAGATAAAGTAACTCTTTATTTGCTAGGAGTTCTTATTGTCTTATTCTTTACTTTCTTAGGCTTCTTGTTTTTAATCATTTCTAAAAAGATAAAATAATTATGGGTGTATTTCTTTTTTTAGGTGTTATAGCCTTATTTATGAGTGTTTTTGCATTGTGGGGAGTATATGATCTTCGAAAGAATGCATAAAGGTTTTGTTCACAGCATAGAGAGCTTTGGTTCTGTAGATGGACCAGGCATCCGTTTTCTGATTTTTCTGCAGGGATGTCCGATGCGCTGCCAGTTCTGCCATAACCCGGATTCCTGGAAGACGGGAGTGGGAGAGGAATGGACAGCCGATGACCTTCTGGACAAGGCAGAGCGATTCAAGAGTTATTGGGGAGACAAGGGCGGTATTACCGTGAGCGGTGGAGAAGCTTTGATGCAGATAGACTTTCTCATTGAACTCTTCGAGAAAGCCCATCAGCGTGGCATCAATACCTGTCTCGATACATCTGCCCAGCCTTTCAGAAGAGAGGGAAAGATCTTTGAGAAATTCGAGCGTCTGATGGCTGTTACTGATACAGTTCTTCTGGATATCAAGCATATCAACGATGAAAAGCATCAGCAACTTACGCTTCATTCCAATAAGAACATACTCGATTGTGCCCGCTATCTCAGCGAGATTCACAAACCGGTATGGATCCGCCACGTCCTCATTCCGGGCATTACCGATCAGGATGAGTACCTGGAAGAGTTGAGAGACTTCCTCTCTACGCTCAGCAATATCCAGCGCATAGATGTATTGCCTTATCATACGATGGGCATCTACAAATATGAGAAGCTGGGAATCCCTTATCCGCTAGATGGCATAGAACCTCCTGGCAGAGAACGTGTGGCTCATGCCGAATCTATATTGCAGAAGGCATTATAGACCCGGCAGAGCGTACTACCATAGTTGGGCTTGCCTTGGGGGTAGGCTCAACTATGTTTTCTTTATGGGTTTCTACAGAACTGACCAGGCGTGCCTTGATGATAGGCTTGCAGATATAATCATTCACACCCATTTCATAGCAGTCATCGATGTTGTCCTTGTTGTTGAGCAGGGAAACAACAATGATTGCCATCTCCGATTTGTCGTAAGAAGCTCTGACGTACTTGATGACGTCCCAGCCGTTTACCTGAGGCATCATCAGGTCGAGCAGGATGATGTTGGGCTGGAAGCTATCTACCAGTTCGATAGCTTTAGCTCCACCATCCGCTTTCTGAATTTCAACGTCTAAGCCTTTCAGCATATCAGCAACTAATTATTGCAAATAGAACTAGTAACTACTCATGCCCATAGGGGTGCTGAGTAGTTACTGGCGGTAATGAAGTTGTGAAAAAGCCTAAAAATGGTTTTGTTTCTTGTGGTATCATATATGTTACAAAAGGGAATACGGAAGAGGGTGCTGTTTTTGGCATCTCTTTCGTTTTCTCCTTTTTGGTCTATTCTTCTTTGTTGGCAATGCCTATAGCCCATTCTGGAATTTCCTTCACGTATTCCTTGAATATTTTACCTTCTGTCATTCTGAAAAGAAGTTGAGCTTCTACGCCGTCAATTGAGTTGTCATATACGTATGTACGGTCGGCTAAAGAAGCGGCTAGTTTGCAGTTACCTATTGATTTGAAATATCGACTTATAATTTTTTTGATGGGTACATCGTGTCCACCTTTTAATACTCTTGCAGCAATACGAGATGCATTAATTGTAGGTGAAGAGGTGCCTACGAAAAAAAGCCGGATGAAGAATCCTTGCTCCTTAGCTCTGTGGATGAAATCGATTTTTTCTTCTGTGGACATAACGGTCTCGAAAATCATACTGTGCTTGTTTTGAAGGCATTCTTCTCTTTGTGCTTGGCAATATTGAGCTGCTTTTAAAACTGCATCTTGATTGTTCCAATCGCCAAAAATATTTTGGGCTACATTGTCGGGGTTAATGTAGAGCGAGTCTTCTAGCCATTCGTGTTGAAGAATGCGAGAGGTGATTGTCGTCTTCCCTGAACCATTAGGACCGGCAATAATTATTAAAACGGGTTTATGTGTATTATTTGCCATATAGGGTTTGATATTTATGAGCAGCTTGGTTGGAAGCTTCTCTTATCATGTTAATTACTTTTTTCTTTGTATCTTCGTGCTCTTCTCTGTATTGTACGGCTGCCTCATGCATAATCTGAGCCAGCATTTCATCTGTTGGTTCTTCCATGCTTGTCAGCCTATAGCTATTTAATTCTTTTTCTGAAATCATAATTCTAATATTTTAAAATATGGCGCAAATATACGATTATTTTCTGAAACGTGCAAGAAAATCCTGTTTTTTTAGTAAAACTTGCATAATAAGGCATATAAGACGTTTCAAAAGAGCCTTACTTGCTGTTCAAAAGAGCCTTACGTAACGTTCTATTAAGCCTAACGTAAACCTTAATTGAGGCTTATTTGGGTGGTAAGTAAGGCTCTATTGCAAGGTGTTTGAGGCTCTATTGCATGGCAATTGAGGCTCTTTTTGCAATCTTTTTGGGCTTTTTTGCAACCTTTCGGGTTTCTTTTGCGTCTAAGCATCAGAATATAGAAAAATTAAAATCGAAAGAGTATGAAAAGAATGAGTATTTGGGTTGCTTCGGTAGCTTTGTTTCTTGCCTCTATGGGCATCTGTTCCTGCAGTATGGGTTCTACTACCACTTCTGAAATGAGGGGAAGCCTGGAGTTTACGCAGGATGATTTGAGAGAGAAGCCTTTCAAGGCTATTGACGTGGATGTGGTTGCCAGTGTCTATTATACACAGAACGACGATGATGAATGCAGCGTGCGACTGGATTACTCTGCCATCAAGGATGCTGAGTTTGCTCAGAAACTTAAGGAGAAGCTCAAGGTGGTGTATCGAGACGGTGAGGTGAAGATCGGTCTGACGGGAAGACTCAAGGTGCCTGCCATGTGTAATTCTGAGAAGAATAGACTGAAGATTTATATCACCAGTCCTGATCTGGTGAAGATTACCCAGGAAGGGGTAGGGGCATTCTATGCCAAATCTGTCAACAGCGATCGCCTGGAAATCGATAACGAGGGCGTAGGCTCTGTCAGCATCAATAAGATTCTTGCCAACAGGCTGGATGTTACTAATGAGGGCGTAGGCTCCGTCAGCATCGATGATGCCAAGGGCGATGTGATGAAGATTGATAACGAAGGCGTTGGCTCCGTAAAGGTGGGCAATGTGGCTATGGGCGACCTGAAGGTGGATAACGAGGGTGTAGGCTCCGTAACGCTCGATTTCTTTAAGGGCGGAAATCTGAAGATCAACAACGATGGCGTGGGTAAGGTAAGCGCCAAGGTTGACTGCCAGGTATTGAATGTTGATCTGGATGGTGTTGGCGGCGTGCATCTGAGCGGTGTTACCGGCAAATATACCCGTCATAAGGACGGCGTTGGAAGCATTTCTGACGGAGGTCTGAAGGTCGGTAGATAATCGGGAAATTTTTTGAGAAAAAGCAACTTTTGCCCCCCGTTACATACTTGTTATATTTTTCTTTTATATATTTTCTTTTTATATATATATAATTAATATATAACGGGGTGCAAAAGTTGCCTGGATTTGGGCAAGAGACGCTCTTTTTTCTGAATCTCTTGCCTATATTTTCGGAGCTTTAGAAGTCCCACTTTACACCCAGGCAAGGGCGAACCTTTGCTCCATCGGTGCTGCCGAAGTTATTGGTGATTTCTACCTCACCACCCAGGCTCAGGTTCTCGCAGCCGAAGTGCTGACCTACATTGTACCACAACTGTGGCTCGGTGATGAATACTGTGTGGCGGGTCTTTGCCTTGCCGTCGCCATCTACGGTTCCGTGGGTTTCCCACCAGAAATCAGCGAAGCCGTCAAACTTCAATCCCTTTACTCCGAAGAGGTCGTTGCAGGTCCATACGGCTGTCAACTGCATCGGAACATTCTGGTCGGTCTTGCGGATGGTCTTATAGAGTACATCCAGGTTCAAGGTGTTCTTGTAGGTGGCATCGTGAATCAGATACTCCACACCGAAGAGCCAGGCATTGTTGATAGGGTAGTTCTTGGTGATACCGCCATTGTACTCTACATGCAGGCTCCAGTTCTTCATGCTGCTGTTCTGCCAGAAGTTCAAGGCACGTGAAATCTCGGTATAGGTGCCGCCCTGTGCTACGTTCGGACTGTTAGGGTCCATCTTGTCGTAGTTGAAGTCGTGGTCAACGAAGAAGTAGGTACTTCCCCATTTGTCCTGCTTGAACATCTCCAAAGTCAGGGTTACATACTTGCGGTCGGTACCGAAATCATAAAGAATCTGTGCGTTGGTCTGTGCAAGAGTCTTGCTTGCTGGAAGCAATGCCAATGCCATCAGCAGGAGGCTTTTTAATTTTCTCATAACAATGTTTTCTTGTTTTTGATGATGGAGTTTAAAATATGATTTGAAACAAAAAAATAAAATATGATACGGAATTAAAAAAGACTGCGAACATGATACCCGCAGTCTTTTTTGTATATATAAAATCGAATTGGTTTTTCCTTTGCTTAGTAAGCGAAGAGAGGATAATCCTTCATGGTCTCGTTTACCTTCTCACGAACGCGGGCGATGACCTTCTCATCCTCAGGTGAATTCAATACTTCCTCGATGAGTTCTGCGATGAGGTGCATCATATCCTCCTTGGCGCCACGGGTTGTCATGGCAGCTGTACCCAGGCGGATACCTGATGTCTGGAAGGCAGAACGTGAATCGAATGGAACCATGTTCTTGTTGACTGTGATGTCGGCTGCAACAAGCGCATTCTCAGCTACTTTACCAGTGAGGTCTGGATATTTACTTCTGAGGTCAACGAGCATAGAGTGGTTGTCTGTACCACCGCTTACGATGCCGAAACCACGACCGATGAGATCGTCGGCGAGAATGGCTGCGTTCTTTTTTACCTGCATGGCATACTCCTTCCAAGATGGCTGCAGGTTCTCATTGAAGGCAACAGCCTTGGCAGCGATGACGTGCTCCAGCGGACCGCCCTGCTGGCCAGGGAATACGGCAGAATTCAAGAGCATACTCATCTTCTTTACCTCGCCCTTCTTGGTTGTCAATCCCCATGGGTTGTCAAAATCCTTACCCATCAGAATGATACCGCCACGAGGACCACGGAGAGTCTTGTGGGTAGTAGAAGTAACGATGTGAGCGTACTTCAATGGGTTGTCGAGCAGACCGGCTGCAATCAGACCTGCAGGGTGAGCCATATCAATCATCAGGAGAGCACCCACCTCATCGGCAATCTTGCGCATGCGGGCATAATCCCACTCACGGCTGTAAGCACTACCACCACCGATAATCAGCTTAGGCTTGTGTTCCAGAGCCAGCTTCTCCATCTCGTCGTAATCCACGCGACCAGTCTCCTTGTTCAGGTTGTAGCCGATAGGATTGTAGAGAATACCAGAAGTATTGACGTGGCTACCATGAGAAAGGTGACCGCCGTGGTCGAGGTTCAATCCCATAAAAGTATCACCCGGTTTCAATACAGCGAGCAAAACTGCTGCATTAGCCTGAGCACCAGAGTGAGGCTGCACGTTGGCATACTCAGCACCAAAGACTTTCTTTACGCGTTCGATGGCAAGGTTCTCTACGATATCCACCACCTGGCATCCGCCGTAGTAGCGCTTGCCTGGCAGACCCTCTGCATACTTGTTGGTAAGGTAAGAACCCATAGCGTTCATCACCTCGTCACTCACGAAATTCTCAGAAGCAATCAGCTCCATGCCTTTCAGCTGACGCTGATGTTCTCTTTCGATTAAGTCGAAAATCTCTTGATCTTTAACCATTCTTATTTGTTTTATGTGATTGATGCTACTTGCAAAGCTCCACTTTGCCCAATTGCTGCTCCTTATCGCAGTAATGGCAGCGTACGATACCGAGTACCTTATCTACGGTGTGGAAGAGGGTCTGCATAGGCTCGTTGTTGGTGATGCACTTAGGGTTGTTGCACTTCACGATGCCCTTGAGTGTATCTGGAGTCTCTACGGTCTTCTTCTCCACGATCTCGTAGTCCTTGATGATACTCAGACCGATGTTAGGAGCCACCACGGAGAGGCGGTTGATTTCCTCATCGGTAAAGTACTTGTTGGCAACCTTGATGATGCCCTTCTTGCCGATCTTCTTGGAAGGCAAGTTGTAGCCGATGGTAACAGGAGTGTCCATCTTCTCCAACTGGAGCAGGTTGACTACCTGATAGGTCTTCTCGGCTGGTATATGGTCGATTACGGTACCGTTCTCGATAGCCGCAACTACTAATTGACTTTTATTGTTTCCCATCTGTCTATAAACTATAATCTATTAACTATAAACTACTCAATAATGGTCTTGTCATTCTTCACATCCTCCAGTGTGATACCGAGGCAGTGGCAGAAGATAGCCTCACGGGCGTAGAGACCATTCTGAGCCTGCTGGATGTAGTATGCATGTGGATCATCATCTACATCGTATGCAATCTCGTTGACACGTGGCAGCGGGTGCATGATCTTCATGTTCTCCTTTGCCTTGCAGAGCATGTCGCGCTTCAGGATATACACGTTCTTCACACGCTCGTATTCCATCAGGTCGCTGAAACGCTCCTTCTGTACACGGGTCATATAGAGAATGTCGGCGCCTGCAATCACATCCTCGTTGAAATCCTCGTGCTCCACGTACTTGATGTTGTGCTCCTTGCAGTAGAGTTTGTACTCCTCTGGCATGGCAAGCTCCTTAGGTGCGATGAAGTGGAAGGTAGGATTGAAGTGGCGCATAGCGGTGATAAGTGAGTGAACGGTGCGGCCATACTTGAGGTCACCCACAAGATAGATGTTCAAGTTCTCCAGGGTTCCCTGGGTCTTGAAGATAGAGTAGAGGTCGAGCAAGCACTGGGATGGATGCATGTGGGCACCATCACCGGCATTGACGATAGGCACTGGAGCTACCTCGCTGGCGTACTGGGCTGCACCCTCGATGAAGTGGCGCATGGTGATGACGTCGGCGTAGTTGCTCACCATCAGAATAGTGTCCTTCAGCGTTTCGCCCTTGGTAGTGCTGGATGTCTTGGCATCAGAGAAGCCGATGACACGTGCGCCAAGGCGATTGGCTGCTGTCTGGAAACTGAGTTGGGTACGAGTAGATGGTTCGAAGAAAAGAGTCGCTACGACCTTTCCCTTCAACAACTCCCTGTTGGGATGCTTTTCAAACTCTTGCGCCATTTCGAGGAGGTACATGATTTTCTCCTTCGAGAGGTCGGCAATCGTCACAAAATTATGTTTTTCCATACGAATTTTGATTGAATGTTCTGAAATCGCCCCCAAAGTTACACATAATTTCTGATTTATGTGCGATATTTCAAAACTTTTATGTAATTTTGCACAAATAAATGAAGAAATAGAGATGAGAAAACATTTTATCTATACATTATGGGGCATTTTTGCCACCTTTATCGTGTCGGCTATGCTCGCCTTCTTTGCCATCTGGAACGGATGGATCGGTTACATGCCAGACATCGAGGATCTGCAGAATCCTATCAGCAGATTCGCCACTCAGGTGTATTCGTCGGATGGAAAGGTGCTGGGTACATGGAACCTGAACAAGGAGAACCGTATCGTGATACCTTATAAGAAGATGTCACCTTATTTAATAAAGGCACTGGTTGCCACGGAGGATGAACGATTCTATGAGCATTCGGGCATCGACTTCCGTGCGCTCGGTCGTGCCATCGTGAAGCGTGGACTCCTGGGACAGACCAATGCCGGTGGTGGATCTACCATCACCCAGCAGCTTGCCAAGCAGCTCTATTCCGAAAAGGCATCGAGCACCCTGGAGCGACTGCTGCAGAAACCGATAGAGTGGGTCATCGCCATCAAGCTGGAGCGATACTATACCAAGCAGGAAATCCTGGCACTCTATCTCAACTACTTCGACTTCCTACACAATGCCGTGGGTATCAAGACGGCAGCGAATACCTATTTTGATAAGGAACCGAAGGATCTTACCCTCACCGAGGCGGCTACGCTCATCGGTCTCTGCAAGAACCCTTCGCTCTTCAACCCTGTACGCTATCCGGAGCGTGCCCGCGACAGAAGAAACGTGGTGCTCTCGCAGATGGTGAAGGCGGGCTATTTGGATCGTGCTGAATACAGCCAGTATTCGGCAGAACCGCTTACGCTCAACTTCCACCGTACCGACCATAAGGATGGTTCGGCTACCTATCTGCGCGAATATCTGCGCAAGTATCTGATGGCTACCCGTCCGGAAAGAAAGGATTATGCATCCTGGAACTATGCCCAGTTTGTTACCGATTCCATCCTCTGGAATACCGATCCTCTGTATGGATGGTGCAACAAGAACTTCAAGAAGGACGGTTCTCCATATAATGTGTATAGCGATGGTTTGAAGGTGTTTACCACCGTGGATAGCCGTATGCAGCGATACGCCGAAGAGGCTGTATATCAGCATGTGGCGCGCTACCTGCAACCAGCCTTCAGCAAGGAGGTTTCCCGCAAGCCAAGTTCACCATACAGCGACAAGCTGACACCAAAGCAGATCAAGGTTATCCTGAACCGCAGTGTTACCCAGTGCGAGCGCTACCGACAGATGAAGGAAGCGGGATGCTCGGCAGAAGAGATTCACGATACCTTCCGCAAGAAGATTCCGATGACTGTGTTTACCTATCATGGTGACATCGATACGCTGATGAGTCCGCTCGACTCCATCCGCTATTACAAGACCTTCCTGCGCAGCGGATTCATGAGTATGGATCCTAAGACGGGTGCCGTGAAGGCATACGTGGGTGGATTGGACTATACCCACTTCATGTATGATATGGTAAGCCTGGGAAGAAGACAGGTGGGTTCTACCATCAAGCCATTCCTCTACAGTCTGGCGATGGAGAACGGATTCTCGCCTTGCGATTTGGCGCCTAACCGTCAGCAGACCTATATGGTGGCTGGCAGACCATGGACGCCGCGCAATGCCAACCATTCGAGATACGGACAGATGGTTCCGCTGAGCTGGGGATTAGCACAGAGTAACAACTGGATCAGTGCCTATCTGATGAGTAAGCTGAACCCATCGCAGTTTGTCCAGCTGCTGCACGACTATGGAATCAACAACCCTGATATTCATGCCTCTCTGAGCTTGTGTCTCGGACCATGCGAGGTGAGCGTGAGCGAGATGGTAAGTGCCTATACCGCCTTTGCCAACCATGGTATCCGTACGGCTCCGATGTTTGTGAGCCGCATCGAGGATAACGAGGGTAACACCCTTGCTACCTTCCAGCCACGAATGAACGAGGTAATCAGTGCCGACAATGCCATGAAGATGCTCACCATGATGATGGGCGTAGTGGATAATGGTACGGCAGGAAGACTGCGCTACCGCTATAAGCTGGAGGGACAGATTGGTGCCAAGACGGGTACCACCAATAATAACAGCGACGGTTGGTTCATCGCCTTTACTCCGCAGCTGGTAAGTGGCTGCTGGGTAGGCGGTGAGGAGCGCGATATCCACTTCGATTCCATGAGTATGGGTCAGGGTGCTACCATGGCGCTGCCTATCTGGGCTATCTTCATGAAGAAGGTGTATGCCGATACCTCGCTGGGCTACAGTCCGGAGGTGAAGTTTGATATCCCTGCCGATTACAATCCATGCTATCATGTGGGCAGCGGTGGCGAGCAGGATGATTTCGAACAGGTGGACGCCATCGACGAAGTATTCGAATAATTCTTCGGGAAGTGCTCCTGATGCCGTCATCAAAAGGCTATCCGCCATTTTTGCACTCATTTCTTTTAAATAGTGCAAAAATGGCGGATGTTTTTTGCTTATCTCCATTATTTTTTGTATTTTTGCAAAGTTTTAGGGCTCTTGTAACACAAATGCGTGATGACGAGGAGGTTCCCAAACACTTGATAAAGAGAAAATAATAAAAAAACATTATAATGAACGTTTCATACAAATGGCTTAAAGAATACGTCGATTTCGACTTGACACCACAGGAGACTGCCGATGTGCTGACCTCTTGCGGACTCGAAGTGGACGCTTTGGAGGAAGTACAGTCTATCAAGGGTGGACTGAAAGGTCTTTACGTAGGTAAAGTGTTGACATGCGAGGCGCATCCTAACAGCGATCACCTCCACGTAACAACCGTTGACTTGGGCAAGGGCGAGCCACAGCAGATTGTCTGCGGTGCTCCTAATGTTGCTGCAGGTCAGAAGGTAATCGTTGCCGACCTGGGCTGCGTGCTCTATGACGGCGACCAGAGTTTTACCATCAAGAAGAGCAAGCTCCGCGGTGTAGAGAGCTTGGGTATGATCTGTGCTGAGGATGAGATTGGCGTGGGTACATCTCACGACGGTATCATCGTGCTCCCAGAGGATGCTCCTGTAGGTCAGCCTGCTGCCGAGTACTATCACCTGGAGAGCGACTGGCTCATCGAGATTGATATCACTGCCAACCGTGCCGATGCACTCGGTCATTGGGGTGTAGCCCGCGACCTCTATGCCTGGTTGAAGCAGAACGGTTATGAAACCAGTCTGCATCGCCCATCTTGCGATGAGTTCGTAGTGGATAACGAGGATCTTCCTATCAATGTAGAGATTGAGAACACCGAGGCTTGCAAGCGCTATGCCTGTGTAAGCATCACCGACTGCGAGGTGAAGGAGAGTCCTAAGTGGTTGCAGGATAAGCTGAACATCATCGGCTTGCGACCAATCAACAATATCGTGGATATCACCAACTACATCATGATGGCATACGGTCAGCCATTGCACTGCTTCGATGCAGATATGGTTACCGGTCATAAGATTGTAGTCCGCACCCAGCCAGAGGGCACCAAGTTCATCACTCTCGATGGCGAGGAGCATACCCTGGGTGAGCACGACCTGAGCATCTGCAATGCTGAGGAGCCAATGTGTATCGCCGGTATCTTCGGCGGTAAGGGTTCCGGTACTTACGAGACCACCAAGAGCGTGGTTCTGGAGAGTGCTTACTTCCACCCAACATGGATTCGCAAGAGCGCTCGCCGTCACGGTTTGAGCACAGATGCCAGCTACCGTTTTGAGCGTGGCGTAGATCCAAACGGACAGATCTATGCATTGAAGCAGGCTGCTATCCTCTGCAAGCAGTTGGCTGGCGGCAAGATTTCCATGCAGATCAAGGATGTATATCCAGAGCCAATGCAGGATTTCCCAGTTCGCCTGAACTATGAGTATGCGCATCGCCTCATCGGTAAGGAGATTGGTGCTGACACCATCAAGAGCATCGCTACTTCTCTCGAGATGAAGATCGTGAAGGAAGATGCTGAGGGCATCGACCTCCTGGTTCCTGCTTATCGTGTAGATGTTCAGCGTCCTTGCGACGTGGTTGAGGATATCCTCCGTATCTACGGATATAATAATGTGGAGATTCCAACCCAGTTGAAGAGTTCTTTGACTGTTCAGGGCGATGAGGACAAGGCTTATCACAGCCAGAACCTCGTGGCAGAGCAGTTGGTAGGCGAGGGCTTCATGGAGATTCTCAACAACTCTCTGACCAAGACCAGCTACTATACCGACCTGGAGCTGAACAAGTATCCGATGGAGAACGTAGTGAAGGTGATGAACCCATTGAGTGCTGATCTCGGCGTAATGCGCCAGACCATGCTCTTCGGCGGTTTGGAGAGCGTAGCCCGCAACATCAACCACAAGAGCCAGAACCTGAAGTTCTTCGAGGTGGGTAACACCTATATATATAATAAGGAGAAGTGGAGCGAGGAGAGTCCTATCAAGGCTTACTCTCAGGAGGCTCACATGTCACTCTTCATCACCGGTAAGCGCGTAGAGGGCAATTGGGCTCATGCAGATGAGCAGAGCAGCATCTACGAGTTGAAGGCTGTGGTAGAGAATATCCTCCGCCGTGTAGGTATGCCACAGAATAATCTCGTAATCAAGCACAGCGACAACAATATCTTTGCCAAGGGTGTGAACTACGAGACCCGTGCCGGCAAGGTATTGGTAGAGATGGGTATCCTGAGCCACAAGCTGAAGAAGGCATTCGATATTGAGCAGGATGTATTCTATGCTGATGTTCACTGGGATAACCTGATGAAGACCGTGAAGAAGGTGAACCTTACTTACACAGATATCAGCAAGTATCCATCTGTGAGCCGCGACCTTGCGCTGCTCGTAGATAAGAACGTAGAGTTTGCCCAGATTGAGCAGATTGCCCATCAGACCGAGAAGAAGCTCCTGAAGAGCGTGGTACTCTTCGACGTATATGAGGGTAAGAACCTGCCAGAGGGCAAGAAGAGTTATGCCGTAAACTTCATCCTCCAGGATGAGGAGAAGACATTGAATGACAAGCAGATTGATGCTATCATGAAGAAGCTCATTGCCAACCTCACAGGTAAGCTCAATGCAGAGTTAAGATAATATTATATTTAAAAAACGATAAACATTTAAAATTTTATTCCAATGGGAAGAGCATTTGAATATCGTAAAGCTACAAAGCTGAAAAGATGGGGCCACATGGCCAAGACATTTACTAAGTTGGGTAAGCAGATTGCTATTGCAGTAAAGGCTGGCGGTCCAGAGCCAGAGAACAACCCAACCTTGCGTGCTATCATCGCTAACTGTAAGCGTGAGAACATGCCTAAGGACAACATCGCTCGTGCCATCAAGAACGCTTGTGGCAAGGATACCAGCGATTACAAGGAGGTGACATACGAGGGATATGGCCCTCACGGAGTTGCTGTCTTCGTTGATACATTGACAGATAACACAACCCGTACTGTGGCTGACGTTCGTTCTATCTTCAACAAGTTCAGCGGTAACTTGGGTACAACAGGTTCTTTGTCTTTCCTCTTCGACCACAAGGCTGTGTTCACATTCAAGAAGAAGGAAGGTCTGGATATGGACGAGATGATTCTCGACCTGATTGACTACGGCGTAGAGGACGAGTTCGATGAGGATGAGGAAGCAGGCGAAATCACAATCTACGGTGCTCCTACAAGCTTCGGCGAGATTCAGAAGCACCTGGAGGCTGAGGGCTTCGAGGTAACTGGTGCTGAGTTCACCTACATTCCTAACGATTTGAAGGAGGTTACTGCTGAGGAGCGCGAGACTATCGACAAGATGGTTGAGAAGTTGGAGGAGTTTGACGATGTTCAGACTGTTTACACCAACATGAAGCCAGAGATTCCTGCAGACGCAGAATAATTATGTTGCAGCAAGAGAAACAGGATAAGTTGACCAAGGTTACTTATCAGACTCATGGTACCTGCTCTAAGTACATCTGTATCAGTGTTGATGAGGATGGAAAAGTGCAGGATGCCCAGTTCATCGGCGGTTGCGATGGCAACACCAAGGGCGTTTGTGCCTTGATTCAGGGTATGAAGGCAAAGGAAGTCATCGCCCGACTGAAGGGTATCACTTGTGGCAATAAGCCTACAAGCTGTCCAGACCAGCTGGCGACAGCCTTGCAGGAAATGGGATATTAATACAATAAAGAGGGTGTGTCATCAATCCATGACACACCCTCTTTTCTAATACTTGAAGACATCATCCAGCAAGATTTCCTTCGGATTCTTAGCCGAATAATAAACGAAGCGGAAGGTGAAGTGGGCATCCTTGTAAATCTTCAGACCAGGGTTGTTGTCCAATGCCTCTTTCTGAAGCTTGTGGAGCTTATCCTTGTTGGCATCAATCGCCTTCTTGTTGTCCGCTTTGTTGCGAAGAGTCATGTAATAAGAGAACACGCGGGTGTTCTTGTCAAACACGGCACTATCTGTTCTGCTGTCATTTACGTATGGGGTAGGGCAGTATTTCTCTGTGTATTCCTTAGCCTCACGAACCGCCTTATCTTCCAGACTTTCAGTGCAAGATACGACCAAACTAGCCAAAAATAGGCTATAAATAGCTTTTTTCATCATTATTATATAATTTTTTTGCAAAGATACGAAAAAAATACTATCTTTGCACTCCAAAGAGAGAAAAATTGTATGGAGAATATAAATAAGATAAGAAATTTCTGCATTATTGCACATATTGACCATGGTAAAAGTACCTTGGCAGACCGATTGTTAGAGAAGACCCAGACCATCAAGATTACTGAGGGTCAGATGCTTGATGATATGGACCTGGAGAGAGAGCGTGGTATCACCATCAAGAGCCATGCCATCCAGATGGAATACAAGGCAAAGGATGGAGATACTTACATCCTCAACCTCATCGATACTCCGGGACACGTCGATTTCTCTTATGAGGTTTCTCGTTCCATCGCAGCGTGCGAGGGAGCGCTCTTGGTCGTAGATGCCACCCAGGGTGTCCAGGCCCAGACTATCTCTAACCTCTATATGGCTATTGAGCATGATCTGGAGATTATTCCGGTCATCAACAAGATAGATATGCCTTCGGCTATGCCGGAGGAAGTGGAAGATGAGATTGTGGATCTCATCGGTTGCAAGCACGAGGATATCCTCCGTGCATCCGGTAAGACCGGCGAGGGTGTAGAAGATGTTCTGGAAGCGGTGGTTAACCGTGTTCCGGCTCCTAAGGGAGATGACAAGGCTCCACTTCAGGCTTTGATTTTCGACTCTGTATTCAACTCATTCCGTGGTATCATCGCTTACTTCAAGATTGAGAACGGTGTGATCCGTAAGGGCGACAAGGTGAAGTTCTTCAACACCGGTATGGAATACGATGCTGATGAGATTGGCGTACTGAAGATGGATATGATTCCCCGCAAGGAATTGGGTGCCGGTGAGGTAGGTTACATCATCTCGGGTATCAAGAATGCTACCGAGGTAAAGGTGGGTGATACCATTACCCACATCGCACGTCCTTGTGAAAAGGCGATTGCAGGATTCCAGGAAGTGAAGCCGATGGTATTTGCCGGCGTTTATCCTATCGATCCTAGCGATTACGAGAATCTGCGTGCCTCATTGGAGAAGCTGCAGCTTAACGATGCTTCGCTTACCTTCTCTCCTGAGAGTTCGGTTGCCTTGGGCTTCGGTTTCCGATGTGGATTCCTCGGTCTGCTCCACATGGAGATTGTACAGGAGCGTCTGGACCGTGAGTTCAACATGGATGTCATCACCACCGTTCCAAACGTATCCTATATGGTATATGACAAGCAAGGTGGTGTAAAAGAGGTACATAACCCATCGGGACTGCCTGATCCAACGCTCATCGACCATATTGAGGAGCCATATATCCGAGCTACCATCATCACAGCTACCAATTATATTGGTCCTATCATGAAGCTCTGTCTGGATAAGCGTGGTGAGCTTATCAATCAGGAATATGTGAGTGGCAACCGTGTGGAGCTGCATTTCATGCTGCCGTTGGGCGAGATTGTGATCGATTTCTACGATAAGCTGAAGAGTATTTCCAAGGGATATGCTTCGTTCGACTATCATATCGATTCCTTCCGTCATTCCGACCTGGTGAAGCTTGATATCCTCTTGAACGGAGAGCCGGTGGATGCCCTGAGTACTTTGACCCATCGCGACAACTCAGTGAGCTTCGGTCGCAGAATGTGCGAGAAGCTGAAGGATCTGATTCCACGTCAGCAGTTTGATATTGCTATTCAGGCTGCTATCGGTGCGAAAATCGTAGCCCGTGAAACTGTAAAGCAGGTGCGCAAGGATGTTACTGCCAAGTGTTATGGTGGTGACGTGAGCCGTAAGCGTAAGTTGCTGGAGAAGCAGAAGAAGGGTAAGAAACGTATGAAGCAGATTGGTAACGTAGAGGTGCCTCAGAAGGCATTCCTTGCGGTGCTGAAGCTTTACTAAGAGATTCGACGATATAAATTTTAATAATAGGAGGAACTTGAATTATGAGTGATTTTAAGGTTATCACCCCTAAACGCGACATAGCCAGAGAGCTTGCCCGTAGGTATAGTACGATGACTCATGACGAGTTGGATATACTGGAATCAATCCTGGAGCCAATCAAGTATGGCAAGGGCGAGAAGATTCTGGTAGAGGGTGAAGTGTGTAGAAACATTTCTTACATAGAGAAGGGATTGGTGCGCCAATTCTATACCAAGTATGATAAGGAGGTAACAGAACACTTAGGTGTTGACCATTCTATCTTCATGTGTATTGAGAGTCTTTTCAAGGAAACCCCTTCCTACCTCCAGGTTGAGGCTTTGGAGCCTACCTTGGTATATGCTTTGCCGAAGGCGAAGCTCGAGGCGGCTGCCATTAGAAATGTAAACATCCAGATGCTTTACCGTAAGATTCTGGAAGAGAGTTTGATTCAGTCACAGGTACATGCCGACCTGATGCGATTCGAAACTGCGCCTAATAAGTATAAGCGTTTGTGCGAGTTGAATCCGCAAGTGGTGCTCCGTGCTCCGCTTACGTATATCGCAAACTATCTGCAGATGACTCCTGAGACACTGTCTCGCATCCGATCAAACACTTTATTGTAATTATGATCATAAAAAAATGGTGTAACTTCTTTTTTGAAGCTACACCATTTTTTGGTATTTGTATCTCTTTTATTCCTTTATCAGGAGTTTTCTTGTTATTCAGCTGTATAGAGGAATCGCTTGATACTCTTCTTAGGAGTCTTTTCAAACTCTTCTTCGTAGATGCGAATCTCGCTTACCTTGCTGTAGGTTGGAACCATTGTATTGAGCTCCTGGCGGTTCTGCTCCATAATCTCTTCCAGTTCGCTTCTGCCCAGGTTCAGAGACTGAGCCTCGTCGAAGTCAGGATGTACCAGAGCCACCAGCTTGTCGCCCTTCTGAACTACCACGCTCTCAGCAACGAGGGCGAGGGAATTGAGCTTATCCTCGATTTCCTCAGGATAGATATTCTGACCGCTGGCGCCGAGCAGCATGTTCTTGCTGCGTCCCTTGATGAATACATTACCATCTCCATCCATGGTTCCGAGGTCGCCGGAATGATACCATCCGTTCTCATCGATGGTCTGCTTGGTAGCCTCCTCATTCTTGTAGTAACCCAGCATCACGTTAGGACCCTTGGCAAGGATTTCGCCTGGTACGTTCTCCGGATCCGGACTGTCGATGCGAACCATCATGTGGAGCGCAGCCTTACCGCAAGAGCCTGGAACGAAGTTCTTGTAATCCTCATAGCAGATGATAGGTGCACATTCTGTGGCACCATAACCCACTGTATATTTGAAGCCCACGCCGTGGAGGAATCTTTCTACTTCCTGGTTGAATGCAGCACCGCCGATAATCACCTCGTAGAAGTTGCCACCGAAGGCATTGGTAACCTGGTCGCAGATCTTCTCTTTCACCTTCTTGCTGATGACTGGCATGTGGAGGAGCATGCGCATACGGTTGTTCTGAATCTTAGGGAATACCTTCTTGCGGATGATCTTCTCGATAACCAGAGGCACAGCAATGATAACTGCTGGCTTGATGCGTCCGAATGCCTCGGCGATGATGGCTGGGCTAGGGATGCGGGTGAGATAGTAAATATGGCAACCCTTGATGAATTCGAAGATAAACTCGAACGCCATACCATACATGTGAGCCATCGGCAGGATACTGATGACAGAATCGCCTGGCTTGATCTTCTTGCCCAATACATTCTCTGCAAAGTCGGCATTGCCCCACAGCGCACGGTATGGAATCATCACACCCTTGGAGAAACCGGTAGTTCCACTGGTGTAGTTGATCATAGCCAACTCTTCAGGATCCTGGTCGATATAATAGTTGACGTGGTTCTTGCGGAAGTACTTAGGGTACTTGATACCGAACATCTCGTTGAGGTGCTCGCGGGCATAAGTCAACTTGTCGGTACGTGAAACCACGAGTGAGTAATCAGGAATGTAGATGATACCTTCCAGACCCGGCATCTTGGTTGCATCTATCTGTGTCGCAACAACGTCGCCCACGAAGAGCAGCTTGGCGTCGCTGTGGTTCACGATATTGTGAATCTGTTCTGGCATGAACTCATGCAGGATAGGTACAGCGATGGCACCATAGGTCAGGGTAGCGAGGAAAGCCACTGCCCAATTGGCACTGTTTCTACCGCAAAGAGCAATCTTGTCGCCCTTTACTACGCCGGAGTTCTCAAACATGATGTGCAGCTTCTCGATTTTGCGTGCTACATCGTGATACTGCAAGGTAGCTCCCTTGTAGTCGGTCAAGGCATCCATATCCCAATGGTCTATGATGCTCTGCTGGATAAGTGCGTTAAAGCTAGGAATTTCCATATTCTTATTATTTAACGATTTTCTAAGTTCATATTTTTCTCGTACTTGTAGTCTCTTTCTTGAGACCAAGTTTTATGCCATGTCTTATATCACGTCCTGGTAGAGGTAACGCTTGATAGACTTCTTGGCTGTCTTTTCAAATTCGGTGTCGTGCAGCTGGATGCGTGATATCTTCGCAAAGCTAGGCATCTGCCTATTCAGTTCCTTTCGGTTCTGCTCCATGATGTTGGCGAGGTCTTCGTCTGAGAATCCCAGTTCCTTGCTCTCTTCCATCTCCGGATGAACGAGTGCCACGAGCTTATCATCCTTCTGCAGCACGATGCTCTCGTTGACCATAGCCATGGAGTTGAGCTTGTCCTCAATCTCTTCCGGATAGATGTTCTGTCCGTTAGGACCGAGCAGCATGTTCTTGCTTCTTCCTCTTACGAAGAAATGTCCGTCGGCATCCATTGTAGCCAGGTCGCCGGTATGGAACCATCCGTCTTCATCAATCACGGCATCGGTAGCCTCCTGATTCTTATAGTAACCCTTCATCACATTGATGCCGCGGCAAACCAGTTCGCCAGCCACGTTTTCCGGGTCATCGCTCAATACCTTTACCTCCATGTGCTTTACGGCAACACCGCAGCTACCTGCCACATAATTGTCCTGATGGGCGAAGGTGATGAGCGGAGCTGTTTCCGTAGTACCATAACCCATGGCGATAGGGAAGCCGATGCTGATGAAGAAGTTCTCTATCTCCTTGTTGAGTGGAGCGCCACCCACAACCACCTCGTAAGGATGCTCGCCGAACTTGCGCAATACAAATTCGCGAACCTTCTCCTTGATGCGCTTGTTGATGACAGGCATGTTCATCAGCAGACGGGCACGGTTGGTCTGGATATGTGGGAACACTTCTTTTCTCACGATCTTATCTACCACGAGTGGTACGGCAAAGATGATGTCTGGCTTGATTTCTGCCAGCGCCTCAGAGATGAGCGTAGGGCTCGGAAGGCGGGTGAGGAAGAAGATGTGGTTACCCATTGCCATATTGTAGATGAACTCGGTCATGAGTCCATACATGTGAGCCATCGGAAGGGTAGAGAGGATGTTGCTGTTCTTGCCGATCTTCGGACTTACCGTATCCATCAGGTAATCGAGATTACCCCAGAGGGCTCTGTATGGCAACATCACACCCTTGGAGAAACCTGTGGTTCCGCTGGTGTAGTTGATCATCGCCAATTCTTCCGGATCATCCACATGATATTTCACATGCTCAGGGCGGAAGTACTTGGGATATTTATGACCAAACATGGCGTTGAGATTCTCGCGGGCATAGGTCAGTTTCTCTGAACGGGAAATGACGAGCGAATTATCCGGCAGATAGATGATACCTTCCAGTGTAGGCATCTCATCGGGAGTAATCTCTGTAGCCACCACATCACCCACAAACAGGAGCTTGCTCTCGCTATGGTTCACGATGTTGTGGATCTGCTCTGGTTTGAATTCGTTCTGTATAGGCACGACGATTGCACCATAGGTGATAATAGCCAGGAAAGCTACTGCCCACTGGCTACTATTTCTACCGCAGACGGCAATCTTGTCGCCCTTCTTCACATCGCTGTTTTCAAACAGAATGTGCAGCTTCTCTATCTTTCTTGCAACATCGTGGTACTGGAGTGTAGCGCCCTTGTAATCGGTGAGCGCATCCAAGTGCCAATTCTTGATGATGCTTCTCTCAATATACGAGTTAAAACTTGGTATTGAATTCATTGCACAATTTACAAAATTTTGTGCAAAGGTACAGAAAATACTGCACACCGCAAAATAAAATGTGCATTATTTTATAGATTAGCGTAAAATATTTTAGAAACTAGGTAAAAATATATAGTTTTATCCCATTATTGCCATTTACTAGTGACAATAATGGGATAATTATCCTATTCGTATCTCATCGATTTGGCTGGATGGATATGAGAGATGAGGTAACTTGGCGCTACCAGCATGAAGATGCTGATGAGGAGGGTGGCTATGTTCAGTGCCACGATGAAGAGCCAGTTGAATTCTACCGGTACCATACTTACGTAGTAAGTCTGGGCATCGAGCTTCACCATTCCCGTGAAATGCTGCAGGGCAAGAAGTCCCAGTCCGATGATATTGCCCAGTAACATTCCCTTGCCGATGATGAATACGGCAAACCAGAGGAAGGTGTGACGGATGGTCTTGTTGCGTGCACCCAGAGCTTTCATCACTCCAATCATCGAGGTTCGCTCCAGGATGATGATGAGCAATCCGCTGATCATCGTTACGCCTGCCACGATGAGCATCAGTCCCAGGATAATCCATACATTCAGGTCCATCAGGCTGAGCCATTGGAAGATGTTCGGGTTCAGCTCCTTGATGGTAGCGCTGCTGTAGGTTTCTCCGTAATGATCTACGGTACGGTTCACCTTATTTATAATATAGTCTTCCGTCTCGTTGAGCTTGTCGAAGTCCTTCACGGTCAGTTCGGCACCGCTTGCCTGGTCATCTTCCCATCCATTCAGCTTCACGGCTGTATAGAGGTCGGTATAGACCATCAGTTCATCATACTTCTTGAGATTGGTCTCGTAGATACCCTTGATTGTGAACCGGCGCATTCTCACGCCCTGGTTGTCGATGAAGTAGGCGAAGATGCGCTCGCCGTTCTTCAGCTTCAACTTGTCTGCCATCAGCTTGGAAATCAGAATCTGATTATGGCTGGCTTTGTCATCAAACTTCGGTATGCTTCCTTCCACCATGTTCTGATGGATGAAGGTAGAATCGAAGTCCGGTCCCACACCCTTGAGCACCACGCCCAGGAAATCGTTGTCGGTCTTGAGGATTCCTTCTTTCATGGCAAAGCGCTGCACATGTTTCACGCCCGGAATCTTCTGGAGTACCTTCACCATCGAGTCGTTCATCACCACCGGATACTGGTTCTGCTGCTGCAGGGTCATGAAGTCGGCCACCTGGATATGGCTTCCGAAGCCAATCACCTTGTCGCGGATGGTGTGCTTGAATCCCAGCACCACGCATACCGACATGATCATGATGGCGAGTCCGATGGCAACACCGGCTGTGGCAATATGAATAGCAGGGCGAGAAACTTTACGTTTGTCGCCCTGATCACTATATAATCTCTTTGCTATAAACAGAGGAAAATTCATATTTACATTGAACTTTGAACATTGAACTTTGAACTTTATGATTAGCTTAGACTATTGAATTGGCTTTCCCTTCGGACGCCGAACGTTGTTTCTTCACTCTTCACTCTTCGTTCTTCACTTCCTTATAGTCCTTCATCCTCCACTCTTCCCGGGTAAGCTTCGAGTGCCTTGGCAAGAACAATCAATGCGCGGTTCAAGTCGTCCTTCTTCAAGACGTATGCCATACGCACCTGGTTGCGGCCGGCACCAGGAGTGGTGTAGAAACCTGAGGCTGGAGCCATCATCACGGTCTCGCCCTCATATTCAAACTCTTCCAGACACCAGCGGCAGAACTTGTCTGAGTCGTCGATAGGCAACTTGGCTACGGTATAGAAGGCACCCATTGGGATAGGAGAATAAACGCCCGGAATACGGTTGAGACCGTCGATCAGACACTTACGTCGATCTACGTACTCATCATATACGTCGCGATAGTACTCCTCAGGTGCATCGAGTGAAGCCTCGGCAACAATCTGACCAATCAGTGGAGGAGAGAGGCGAGCCTGACAGAACTTCATCACAGCCTTGCGAATCTCTGCATTCTTGGTAATCAGGGCACCCACACGGATACCACACTCGCTGTATCGCTTGGATACAGAGTCGATGAGCACGGTATTCTGCTCGATACCCTCCAGGTGCATCGCACTGATGTAAGGGCTTCCGGTGTAGATATACTCGCGGTAAACCTCATCCGAGAAGAGGTAGAGATCGTACTTCTTCACCAGGTCGCGAATCTGGTTCATCTCTCTGCGGGTATAGAGATAGCCGGTAGGGTTGTTCGGGTTACAGATCAGGATGGCACGGGTGCGCTCATTGATGAGTTCCTCAAACTTCTCCACCTTAGGCAGGGAGAAACCTTCCTCGATGGTAGTGGCGATGGTGCGGATCTTGGCACCCGCCGAGATGGCGAACGCCATATAGTTGGCATAGGCAGGTTCTGGCACGATGATCTCGTCTCCAGGGTTCAAGCAACTCATGAAAGAGAAGAGCACAGCCTCAGAACCTCCCGATGTGATGATGATGTCATCCGGAGTAACGTTGATATTGAATTTCTTGTAATAATCTACTAGCTTCTCACGATAACTGAGATAGCCCTGACTTGGAGAATACTCCAAGATGGTGCGGTCGATGTGTTTCAGCGCATCGAGACCACACTGTGGAGTAGGCAGATCAGGCTGACCGATATTGAGGTGATATACCTTTACTCCACGTTTCTTTGCTGCGGCAGCCAGTGGAGCCAACTTCCTGATAGGTGACTCTGGCATTTCAAGACCGCGTACAGATATTTCTGGCATCTTTTCTAAATAATTCTTTCTGTTATTAACCCTAGCAAGCTGTTTCCCTTCCAGGCCCGGTACTTACCCAGCCGTATCAGATGAAACAATATCTCGCAAATCGTCTGCAAAGATAAGCAATTTCATTGAAAATACGTAATAGATTGGGTTAAAAATTGATTTTTTAGTAAAAAACTCTTTATTCTGTTGCTCTTCTCCATTCTTTTTTATAACTTTGCATCATCTTTCAGCGCTTTCGCCCTGCCTATAATATAATAAGGTAGAAAGGGGAGAGGTAGTCTGGAAAAGGATAATAAAACAAAGATTTTAAACATTAGTAAAAGGAAAAGAAATTATGAGAAGTAGAACAAGCACTTGGTTTGAGACAAAGGTTAAATATCAGAAGACGATGGAGGATGGTTCAGAAAAGGTGGTTTCTGAAGCATACGTAGTTGATGCCCTGAGTTTCACCGAGGCAGAGAGCGCTATTATCGACGAGATGTCTGTCTATGTAAGCGGCGAGTTGAAGGTCAGCGGCATCGGTAAGGCTTGCTATGGAGAAATCTTCTTCAGCGATATTGATGATGATGACAAGTGGTACAAGGCTAAGCTCCAGTTCATCACCATCGATGAAAAGACTGACAAGGAGAAGCGTTCTAACGTTACATATCTCGTACAGGCTAAGTCTTTGGCTCGTGCACTCCGCTATATCGACGAGGTGATGGGCAAGACTATGATCGACTATGATGTAGTAGGCTTGAACGAGACCAAGCTGATGGATGTTTTCGAGCACCACGCTCCTGGCGACAAGAAGGAGGAGAAGAACGACGTACCTGAGTACGAGCAGCAGAATCAGTAAAGAAAGGGAGGAAGAACTATGTATGATGTAAAAGGAAATCTTCATGAAGTGTTGGGCAGCTTGCCTGCAGGGGTTAGCCTTGTAGCCATCAGCAAGTTTCATCCCAACGAGTTTATTGAGGCGGCGTACGCCGAGGGGCAGCGCATCTTTGGCGAGAGCCATGAGCAGGAACTCGCCAAGAAGGTGGCTTCCCTGCCTAAGGATATCCAGTGGCACTTCATCGGTCATCTGCAGACCAACAAGGTGAAGTATATTGCTCCTTATATCTCCATGATTGAGTCGGTGGATAGCCTGAAGCTCCTGAAGGAGATTAATAAGCAGGCTGCCAAGCACGACCGCGTGGTGAAGGTGTTGCTGGAACTGCATATCGCCGAGGAAGATACCAAGTCGGGGCTTTCTATCGATGCTTGCCGTGAACTCCTGGAGTCTGGCGAGTGGAGAGAGATGCCTCATGTGCAGATATGCGGCTTGATGATGATGGCATCGAATACCGATGATGAACAGCAGATTGCCTCTGAATTTGATGAGGCAGCCAAGTTCTTCGATGAGGTAAAGGCAAAGTATTTCGCCGATGATGATGCCTTCTGCGAGCGAAGCTGGGGTATGAGCCACGACTATCATATCGCTGTCAAGCACGGCAGTACGATGGTGCGTGTGGGTACTACCATCTTCGGTCCTAGAATCTATTAAGTATAAAAGGAAATAATAAATCCCTAGACGATAGCTGATATCGCCTAGGGATTTTTGTTTTGTTCCTAATGGGAATTGTTCTTATCCTTAATGATATTTGTTCTTATCCTTAATGATAATCTATGTTCATAACTGTTGAACACACGTTCAACGACGCTGAACCTAACTTTCTATTCATAGTATAAGCTTTTTCCTCTTAGTATATTACCTTCTTTCCTTTATTGGTGATGTAAAGATGTCCCTTAAGAGGAGTGGCAATCTTCCTGCCTTCCAGATCAAAGTATTCGGTAGGGGTAGAGGTCGCATCCTTATCAATAAGAGTGTTCTCGATACCCGTAGCCTTGAAATCCTTGAGGTAGTCGAAGCTGATGATGCCGGTAGTCTCATCCTTTGCGATGTTGTAGAGTGGGCGGGTGGCCATCGTGCTCCAGTTGAACTTCACTTCAGTCAGACTGTTGATGTCGCTTCCATCCTTTCCTATTTTATAGGCAGGGAATGGGTCGTTCTGGCAGCTCTCCCAATATTGATCTGCAGTATATTTGTTGTTACCGATATTTGCCTGGTTGATGACCAGACCATCTGCAGGAACAATCGTTACTCTAGGAATACCTACGGTATTGTTTGGGCTGTCCATGAGGTGTACTTCATCAATATCGCTGTAATCGATGCGCCATACCAGCAAGCCATATCCTGGAAGCGCCCTGTACCAGCCTTCGTTTCTGATGTTTTGGAGGAGGAGGAATTCTCCCTTGGCTCTTTCCATCAACTCCTTCTTTTCCTGAACAGTTGGGTTGGTTGTAGGGTAATTCTCGTTGATGCGGAAATTATCTTCGTTCACATCAGCCTCTATCTGGTAGGATTTTGATGCCTGGTCGTATGGTTCCAGGGTGAGTTGCTGCGCCTGGGTATTATCAAGCGTGGTAGGGGTAGCCCATCCCATCAGCATCTTCTGCCATGGTGAATAAGGGGTAGGGCGGTAGCCGTTGTCTGTATATTCGCCTGCATCCATCACATCCCAGAACTCTGGTGACTGGTTGTCGGCATCCTTATACTCGGTATCATAATGATCTGGTAAGCCCATGGTATGAGAGAACTCGTGGCAGAAGAGTCCGATGCCATTGATGGAAGGAATTTTTGAATCAGGCGAACCGTTCAACTCGTTGTTGAGACCAAAGCGGCTAACTTTGTAACCATTGTATATCAGGTATTCTTGTGGGGAGAGCTTGTTCCCTTTTTTATCATATTTTAAAAAAGTGCCGTGACCTGATTTGGGCCAGAGATAGTCATCGGAATTTCCGGCAATACTCTGCGAATAGCCTGCGTATATGATATAAACCAAATCTACCAACTTGTCCCCATTGGAATCATATTTAGAAAAATCAACCTTGTCGGCAACCTGAGCACAAGCTTCGCTAATCATCTGCGGGAAATTCTTATCTTTATCATCTTTATCATCTGCTCCATAGTATGCAGATTTCTGACTGACAGTAACTGGACCTACGATGTCGAACTGTGGGGTGAATTTGCCCATGCTGCATTCCTTGAAATACTCCTTTACCGAACCGTAGTTGACATCTTCCTGGTTAAATACCTTAGCATCCTGGCTAGGTACTGCTGTGCCGAAATCAGCATTGAGGTAATGGTTGAAGGTGGCAACGGGGTCGCTGCTCTTGAACTTCACATCCTGAAAATCTACCAGGATAACCAGCGCCTTAGGCGATCCTGTGTGAGGAAAATAGGCAGGGGCTATTGAGCCGATGCCGTTTGCTCTAGTCTTGAGGGTATTGATAACTGTAGCTTTTCTGGCATTGAGCGTCTCGGTAGAGATGATTTCGTATTTCCCGTTATCACTCTTCTTCAGTGGAGTGCCGTCGAGAAGCGAGTAATACGAAAAATGTTCATCTCCATGGAGAGTTGCTGATACGATGGTACCATCCACCAGTTGCAACTGGGTGATACCTGGTTTCGCCTTGGCTGCAAACATGGTAGTGGCAGTCATCAAAGCGAGCGTTAGGCATAGGATAATCTTTTTCATCATTATCATGGATAAGTTACTGAATCATTATTATGGATTAGTTTTTGAGCCCACTTCAGAAGCGGGCTATTATTTGAAATAGTATTGTCCCTTCTTCTGAGTCTGGTTTCCAAACTCGATGGCGTGATGCGGACAATGGTGATAGCAGGTAAAGCAGGTGAGGCAATCCTTATGGTGCAGCCAGACTGGATATTCGCCATGACCACCCTTGATATCGCCTACCGGACAGACGTTGGCACAGATACCGCACTTCACGCAACGGTCTTTTTCTACGTGGAAGCGCTTGTCGGTGATGAGTACCTTCTCGAAGAAACCACCCACCACCTTGGTGAAGAACCATGGGATAGGTCCCTTTACCAATCGGGTGATGCCTTCCTTGCGGTCGAAGATCTCCTCGCAGACTACGGCAAGTTCCTGTGCCGCATTCTCCTTCTTTCGGATTTCACGCTCCTTCGGATCCACATCCATGAACGGCAGACCGATGTACGATTCCGGCATGATGAGAGAGTAGGAGGATGATACTTCCGTGATGCCCAGCGCCTGGAGCGAAGGGTTCAGGGAAATCACCTCGTTGAGATTCTCGATGGTAAGTCCGATGCTGTCGCCCGCCGTGCAGACGCAATAGGTGAAGGGGCGATTCTCCAGATTGTCATCGGCTTTCGCCTTGTTTTCGATGGTGGCATCAGATGTCTCTCTCTGAATCAGCTCTCTCTGAATCAGCATCTTGCTGATAAACTCCCTTACCAGTTTCGGCACACGCCATCCATGTACGGGGAAAACGAATCCGAGCCGTTCATTCTCTTTCAGAATAAACGGCTCGGCTAAGTTATGGCTTGAATCATCTGCCCTCATGTAAGGAGCGATGGATATCAAGTCTTCACGAGTAGCCGCCGCCAGTTTCGACGCCGCCCACTTGGTATTTCCTGTTCCAGAAAAATAAAATATCATATCAAGATATCTATCTTATTCTTTCTAATTACTTTCTTGAATTTTGAAAATGCAAGATTACTTCTTCTCGTTCATTACGCCCTCGATATAGATGCGAGACATCTCTACATTGCCATTGGTACGAACGGTGATACTCTTCTTGAAATGACCAGGGAACATACCCTTGCCATTGTAGGTAACACTGATCTGACCTTTCTGGCCTGGAGCGATTGGCTGCTTGGTATAAGATGGCACGGTGCAACCGCAGCTAGCGATAGCCTGGTTGATGACGAGAGGCTTATCACCCACATTGGTGAAGGTGAATGTAGCCTTCTGCACTGGAGCGGTCTCATCGAAAGTACCGAAGTTGTGCACTACCTTTTCAAACTTGATTTCTGCCTGAGCTGAGGCTGTTGCAACCATTGCTACGAGCATAGTCAAAGCCAATATGATTCTTTTCATCTTTATATCCTTTCTTTATTAAATTTACTTATTGATGTACCTTGATTATATACTAATTATACGATAATTGTATGCTAATTGGATGCAAAAGTACATATAAAGTTTATTATAGCGCTACTTTTTTACATTATTTTATATAATTCTTAAGAAATTTACCAGTTAAGCTCGTTTTGCATGCTGCTACTTCCTCAGGAGTACCAGCTATCACGAGGTTACCGCCCTTGTCGCCACCCTCAGGACCGAGGTCGATGATATGGTCGGCACACTTGATGATATCCAGGTTATGTTCGATAACTACCAAGGAATGACCACGTTCTATCAGCGCCTGGAAAGCATCGAGCAATCGCTTGATATCATGGAAGTGCAGACCGGTGGTTGGCTCATCGAAGATGAAGAGCGTAGGCGACTGGTCTTCCTTGCCGATAAAGTAGGCGAGTTTCACACGCTGGTTTTCACCGCCGGAGAGGGTGCTGGAGTTCTGGCCGAGCTTGATATAGCCCAGTCCAACCTCCTGCAAAGGCTTGAGCTTGCTGACGATGATGCGGCAGGCATCGAAATCGCCCACATGGTGCTGGAGCTTTTCATCGCTGAAGAACTCTATCGCCTCGTTCACGGTCATGTTCAGCACATCATTGATATTCTTTCCTCCGTAGTGCACCTCCAGGATATCGTGCTTGAATCGCTTGCCCTTGCATGCCTCGCAGGTAAGGGTGAGGTCTGCCATAAACTGCATCTCGATGGTTACGTATCCTGCTCCCTTGCATTCCTCGCATCTTCCGCCCTCGGTATTGAAGGAGAAGTATTGTGGGGTGAATCCCATCTGCTTGGCGAGTGGCTGGTTGGCAAAGAGGGTGCGGATGGCATCGTATGCCTTCAGATAGGTGGCAGGGTTGCTGCGGGTACTCTTGCCGATAGGATTCTGATCTACAAACTCCACATGCTTGATGGCATCCACATCGCCTTCCAGCGAACTGTATTCGCCAGGTGCATCTGCCACCAGGTCTAGATGGCGACGGAGGGCAGGGTAGAGGATTCCCTTGATGAGGGAACTCTTGCCCGAACCGGATACGCCGGTGATGACGGTGAAGATGTTGAGCGGAATCCTAACATCGATGCCGCGGAGATTGTTCATTCGTGCTCCCTTGATCTCGATGGCTCTGTTCCATGCACGATGACTGGTAGGAACGGCAATCTCCTCCTTGTGGGTGAGATACTGAATGGTATGACTCTCCGGGAATTTCTCCAGAAGGGCTTTCTGCTTCTCTGGGTCGGTGGATGAGTATTCGGATGAAGGACCGGCATATACTAGTCTTCCACCCAGTCTTCCTGCCTCCGGACCGATATCGATGAGATAATCGGCAGCACGCATAATCTCTTCATCGTGCTCTACTACGACCACGGTGTTGCCCAACTGCTGCAGCTCTCTCAGAACCTTGATGAGTCGGTCTGTATCTCGGCTATGGAGTCCGATACTTGGCTCGTCGAGGATATACACGCTGCCTACCAGCGAAGAACCGAGGCTGGTGGTCAGGTTGATGCGCTGGCTCTCTCCTCCGGAAAGGGAGTTGGAGAGACGGTTGAGGGTGAGGTAACCAAGTCCCACATCCAGAAGGAATTGCAGGCGATGGGTTATCTCTGCCAAGAGTCGCTTGCCCACTTCTCGCTCATGCTCTGTCAGCTCCAGCTTCTGGAACCATGCGCTGAGATTGGTAATCGACATATCCACCAGTTCGGTGATGCTCTTTCCGCCAATCTTCACATAGTTGGCTTCCTTCTTGAGTCGGGTGCCATGGCAATCCGGACAGATGGTCTTTCCGCGGAATCGGCTCAGCATCACGCGGTATTGTATCTTGTACTGGTTCTCCTTCACCATTCTGAAGAATTCGTCGATGCTCACTCTGTCGTGTGGGTCGCGCTTCTTATCTGAAGGCAGTCCATGCCAGAGCCAGTCCTTCTCCTTCTGGGTGAGTTCGTAGTAAGGCTTGAAGATCGGGAAGTTGTATGGCTCTGCACGTCGGATGAATTCCTTGAGCCACATACCCATCTTCTCTCCACGCCAGCATACCACGCATCCATCGTAGAGACTCATGGAAGTGTTAGGGATGACGAGCTTCTCGTCGATGCCGATCACGCTTCCGAATCCTTCGCAGGTAGGACAGGCGCCCAATGGGGAATTGAAGGCAAACATATTGTCGGTTGGTTCCTCGAAGGTGATGCCGTCGGCTTCGAACCGGGTAGAGAAATCGTAGCTGATATTGCTCGGCAGGAAGAGGAGACGGCAGGCACCGTCGCCCTCATAGAAAGCAGTCTCGGCAGAATCGATGAGGCGGCTGATGTCATCCTTCTCGTCGCTTACCGAAGCACGGTCGATGACGAGGAAGATATCCTCCGGCTTGGCATCGCCCTGGAAATCGTCGATGCGGATAAATTCACCTTTCACCAGTATGCGTGCGTATCCCTCCTGAAGATACATCTCCAGTTGCTTTTCCAGACTTCTGCCTTCTATGATATGTAAAGGGGCAAGGATTACAAACTTGGTGCCCTTGGAAAACTGTCGGGTGCATGCCAGTACATCTTCGGTGGTATGGCGCTTTACTTCCTGTCCGCTGATAGGCGAATAGGTCTTGCCGATACGGGCGAAGAGCAGGCGCAGGTATTCGTAGATTTCCGTGCTGGTGCCCACGGTAGAACGTGGGTTGCGGGAAATCACCTTCTGTTCGATGGCGATGGCAGGAGGCAATCCCTTGATGAAATCACACTCCGGTTTGCTCATTCTGCCCAGAAACTGGCGGGCATACGAAGACAGCGACTCCACATACCGGCGCTGTCCTTCGGCATATAGGGTATCGAAAGCCAATGAAGACTTGCCCGACCCGGAGACGCCCGTAATGGCTACAAACTTGCCCTGTGGTATCTTCACGTCGATATTCTTCAGGTTGTTGGCTCTCGCCCCCTTGATCTCTATATATTTCTCTTTTGACATTGAACTTTGAGCTTTGAACTTTATGATTAGTGATCCTCTTTTACTCGTGGTGGTAAGGTTCACCTTTTATAATAGTACATGCGCGATAGAGCGCCTCTGTAAAGATGAGGCGTACCATCTGATGCGAGAAGGTCATCTTGGAAAGGGAGATCTTCTCGTTGGCGCGGTCATATACTGCCTGCGAGAATCCGTAAGGACCTCCGATAACAAACACGAGTCTTCTGGCTGTAGCCTGCTTGCGCTCTATCCATTTGGCAAACTCGATGCTTCGGAACTCCTGGCCGTGCTCATCCATCAGCACCACGGTATCAGAAGGCTGAATCAGTTTCAGAATCAGTTCACCCTCCCGTTCCTTCTGCTGCTGTTCGCTGAGACTCTTGGTGTTCTTGAGTTCAGGAATCGTTGTTATGTTGAAGGGCATATAGTGGGTAATGCGCTCTGCATAATCCTTGATGCCCGCAATGAAATGCTTGTTTACAGTCTTGCCGACTAATATCAGTTCTGTTTTCATTTTCTAAATGGTATCCTCCTTATTATCGCATTAACTCTAAGCAGTAAGCTATAAGCTATTAACTCTAAACTATTAACTCTTATAGTATCCTTTCTTTTCCAACTTCGGGTTCTTAGGGAACCATCCCTTCTCGCAACGTTGTTTCTGTTCGAAGAGTTCCCCGATGCTCCAGAGACAGGAAGCACCCAGCACACCGAGAAGAGCAGAGCAGAGAACATTCGCAACCAGGAAGGCTGCGCCCACGCTGATGATACCCGAAACCAGGAACACCCACCAGTAGCGGGTACCCGTATGATATTCTACCTTGATGACAATAGGGTGGAAGAGTCCTATTATTAAAAAGGTGGAAACGGCGATGATGACGCCAGTATAATATAATTCCATAAGCCTCTTTTTTATTACTTTTTTGTTTCAATGTGCAAAAATACAAAAAAAACTCCAATCTTGTTTGGTTTCTCGAATATTTTATATATCTTTGTACGCAAAAAGAGAAATATTGTGCTGTTTTCGGGCACAACCCTCTGATTGAATAATATTAATAACAAAATAGAATCAAACTATGGCTAATAACGCAGAATTGATTAAGCAGTGTGAAGAAAGAGCACAGCAGTGGCTCACACCTGCTTTTGACGAAGAAACTCGTAACGAAGTAAAGGCAATGCTCGAGGCTGAAGACAAGTCAGCGCTCGTAGATGCTTTCTATCAGAACCTGGAGTTCGGTACTGGTGGTTTGCGCGGTATTATGGGCGCAGGTACCAACCGTATGAACAAATATATCGTTGGTATGGCTACTCAGGGCTTTGCTAACTACATCCTCAAGGCTTTCCCTGGTGAGGAGAACCTTTCTGTTGTTGTAGGCCATGACTGCCGTAACAACTCTCGTCTCTTCGCAGAGACTGTTGCTGCCATCTTCTCAGCTAATGGTATCAAGGCTTATCTCTTCGAGAGCCTCCGCCCAACACCAGAGATTTCATTCGCTATCCGCGAGCTCGGTGCCAAGGCTGGTGTCAACGTTACTGCTTCTCACAACCCTAAGGAGTACAATGGCTACAAGGCTTACTGGAGTGACGGCGCTCAGGTTCTGGCTCCACACGATACAGGTATCATTGAGGAGGTGAACAAGGTTACTATCGACCAGGTGAAGTTCGAGGCTAACTGGGATAAGATTCAGATTATCGGTGGTGAGATGGATTACGACTATATGACTGCTGTTCATTCTGCCATGATTGACCAGGATGTGATCAATCGCCAGAAGGACCTCAACATCGTTTACTCTGCTATGCACGGTACAGGTCGTGTCATCGTGCCTCTCTGCTTGCGTTCTTGGGGCTTCCAGAACATCAATGTAGTTCCTGAGCAGATGGTTGTAGATGGAAACTTCCCAACAGTGGTTTCTCCTAACCCAGAGAATGCTGAGGCTATGACTCTCGGTATGAAGCTCGGTACCAAGTTGAACGCTGACCTCGTAGTTGCTACCGACCCTGATGCTGACCGCTTGGCTATCGTTTGCCGCGACGACAAGGGTGAGTGGATGATCATCAACGGTAACCAGACAGCTATGATGTTCTGCTACTACATCATCGAGAACAAGAAGAAGTTGGGTAAGTTGAAGCCAACAGACTTCCTCGTAAAGACCATCGTTACAACAGAGGTTATCGCAGAGATTGCCAAGAAGAACAACGTAGAGTTGCGCGACTGCTACACCGGTTTCAAGTGGATTGCACGCGAGATTGCAATCTCTGAGGGCAAGCAGCAGTACATCGGTGGTGGTGAGGAGAGCTTCGGCTTCTTGCCATACGATAAGGTACGTGATAAGGATGCTCCTGCATCTATCTGCTTGATTTGCGAGATTGCTGCCTGGGCTAAGGATCAGGGCAAGACTCTCTACGATCTCCTGATGCAGATCTATGCAGAGTATGGCTTCAGCAAGGAGTTTACTGTAAACGTGGTTCGTCCAGGTAAGACAGGTGCTGACGAGATCAAGCAGATGATGGCTGACTTCCGTGCCAACCCTCCAAAGGAGTTGGGTGGCAGCAAGATTGTAACCTGGAAGGATTACCAGAGCTTGGAGGCTAAGCATGCTGATGGCAGTGTAGAGAAGCTCGATATGCCTTCAACAAGCAATGTACTCCAGTGGTTCTGCGATGACAATACCAAGGTAAGTGTTCGCCCATCTGGTACAGAGCCTAAGATCAAGTTCTATATCGAGGTAAAGGATCCTTCATTCAAGTGCGCTGGCTGCTACAACCGTTGTACAGCTGCAGCTATGGATAAGATCGAGGCTATCAAGAAGAGCTTGAATCTGGATTAATAAAAGCTATTGAACTTTATATGAATGTGTGGGGGAGAAATCATCTTCTGCACATTCCTCTGAAAGATATTTTTTGATGCATTATTTAGCTCCAACTTTAAATAATGCAATTTCTCGGCGAGAAGTCATCCTGACTTCTCGCCATTTTGAATTTGATAGGTTTATGGATAATAAGAGAAAGATCATTGCCCTTTTAATGGGACTTTCGCTAGGAGGTCAGTCTGTCTATGCCCAAGGGTATAGTTGTGGCAACGTGTCTCTGTTTTGCTCGCCCGATACACTCAGGGGTGTTCAGATAGGTGCCTTTTCCAGTGTGGTTCGACAGCAGATGCGTGGTGTGAGTCTGGCTGGTATCATCAATTCGGTGGGCGATGACATGCGCGGCGTGCAGATATCAGGCGTTTCCAATGTGGTGAAGGGTGGCAATGGCGTGCAGTTGTCTTTATTTAATAATGTATCCAGTTCTCCGTTCCGCGGCGTGCAGCTGAGCGGACTTTCCAATGTTTCCATGGGTATGAAGAGAGGCTTGCAGATTGCTGCTGCCAACGTCAGCTCTTCCTATATGCGTGGCTTGCAGTTGGGTGGTTACAATTATGCTGATACCCTGAATGGTTCTCAGGTTGGCTTGTTTAATGTTTGCCTTAGCCATCCTCGCGGTGTGCAGATTGGTATCATCAACTATAGTCGGGATACCGTAGCCCACAAGATAGGACTGGTGAATGTGAACCCTAAGACGCGTATTGACTATATGTTTTATGGCGGTTCTGCTACCAAAGCCAATCTTGCCATCAGATTCCGCAACCGGAGTACGTATAATATCCTGGGTATCGGAACCCATTACTTTGGATTGGCTGAGAAGTTCTCTGGTGCCTTGTTCTATCGCATCGGTCAGTATTTCCAGTTGTCGCCTAAGTTCTCCCTGAGTGGTGATCTCGGATTCTATCACGTAGAATCATTCCAGGAACATTCGCAGGATAAGCCTGAACGGCTCTATTCGCTGCAGGCTCGCATCAATGCCGACTATCAGTTGGGCAGATATACCAGCGCCTTTGCCTCTGTGGGTTATGGCGATACCTATTATTATCATGGTGGCAGGTATCGCCGTCGTGCCATCGTAGAAGCAGGTTTGGCTGTGCGTCTCCAGCGAAATTCTTCTTTTACGGATATCTCTGCCAAGAAGGAGAACGAATATGATATGGAGGCATGGAAGGAAGGTACAATCTTTGCCTTCGATGATCCGGAGCGACAGAAGAAGCATCCTTGGAAGGCTGCCCTGGAAGCTTTTGCCATCAATGTGGGTGTGCAATGCTTCGACCAGTTTGTGATGAACGAGGAGTTTGCCAAGATTTCCTTCCATAGCATCAAGCACAATATTGAAACGGGATTTGTCTGGGATAACGACCAGTTCTCTACCAATCTGTTTGCTCATCCATATCATGGCGGACTCTATTTCAATGCTGCAAGAAGTCATGGCATGAATTTCTGGGAATCGGTACCATATTCTTTCTGTGGAAGTTTGATGTGGGAGACCACCTGCGAGATAGAACCGCCTGCCATCAACGACCTGATGGCTACTACTTTTGGAGGTGTTGCCATCGGAGAGGTGACGCATCGTATGAGCAATCTGGTGTTTGATGACCGCCTGTCTGGTTTCCCTCGTTTCATGCGGGAATTTCTGGGCACCCTCATCTGTCCGATCAAGGGATTGAATCGAATCTTGAGTGGCGAAGCCTGGCGAGTGAGAGGCAAATATTATAAATATCACGATTACCAGCGCAGTCCTGTGAGCTTCTCTGCATCGGCAGGTTATCGATACCTCGCAGACAACAATACGCTGTTCCGTGGAGAGGGCAATCCATACGTCCGTTTCAATCTGGTTTATGGCAATCCGTTTGATGGTGAGACCACCAAGCCATACGACTACTTCACATTGGATGCCACTTTCGGCTTGAGCAGCAACCAGCCTCTGATTACCGGTCTGCATCTTCTGGGAAGATTGTGGAGCGTACCGGTGGAGGTGAGCAAGGGCACGGAGATGGAGTTCGGTATCTTCCAGCACTTCAACTATTACGATTCGCAGCCGGTGAAGGATGGTACCAGTCTGGTGCCTTACCGCATATCCGAGGCAGCCTCTTTCGGTCCTGGCATCATCTACCGCTTCCCTCAGGTGGGCAATCTCACCAGATTTGAGCAGCGTGTCTTCCTGGATGGTATCCTGCTGGGTGGAAGTCTGACTGATTATTATAATGTGATAGACCGCGACTACAACATGGGTAGCGGTTATAGCGTGAAGGCCAGCAGTTTCATGGAGTTCGGCAAGGTAGCCACCTTCCAGATAGGTGCCGACTATTATCGCATCTTCACGTGGAAGGGATATGAGGGAAAGGATCTGGCGACGACCGATCCGCTCTATCTCAACGCCCAGGGCGACAAGGGAAATGCATCTCTGCTGGTGCTGAATGCCCGCTTTGGTCTGGCGCTTTCCAATCGGCTGAACCTGGACTTCAATGTGTCCAACTATTGGCGTGATACCCATTACTCCTATCATGATGATGTAACGTCTAAAACCTTTGATATGAGTCTGGGATTGCAATACAAGTTCTAAGGGACAGTCGTCTTATTAGTAGAAATTTAGCGGATTTTTAGCAGAAATTAGGGGTGCAAAGGGAAACGATATACATAAAATTGTAGAAAAAACGCAAAAAGTTTTGCATATTTTCTGGATTTATATTACCTTTGCACCCATATTTCAAACATAAAACATAGAATTATACTCTTATGGGAGGCATTTTCGGAACTATTTCCAAGAAAAGCTGTGTCGCAGATCTTTTCTACGGCACCGACTACAACTCACATCTCGGTACACGCCGAGGCGGTTTGGCAACCTACAGTAGTGAGAAGGGCTTCGTGCGCTCTATCCACAACTTAGAAAGTTCTTATTTTAGAACGAAGTTTGAACCTACACTCGACAAATTCGAGGGTGCGACATCGGGTATCGGTGTGATTAGCGATACTGATGCGCAGCCATTGATCATGAATTCTCATCTTGGTCGCTTTGCCATTTGTACAGTAGCCAAGATATTAAATAAGGATGAACTTACTCAGTACCTGTTGGATAAGAACATGCACTTTGCAGAGATGTCTTCAGGAAGTACCAACCCAACTGAGTTGGTGGCTCTTCTCATCATCCAGGGAAAGAATTTCCGCGAGGGTATCGAGAACGTGTTCCATCATATCAAGGGTTCCTGCACCATGATGATCCTTACAGAGGATGGCATCATCTGTGCCCGCGACAGTTGGGGACGTACACCTATTATTATAGGTAAGAAGGAGGGCGCTTATGCAGCTTCCAGCGAGACTACCTCATTCCCTAACCTTGACTTCGAGGCAGCACACGAGGTAGGTCCAGGCGAAATCGTGAAGATTACTGCTGAGGGTATGGAGCAGATCCGTCCTGCCAACAAGAAGATGCAGGTTTGTTCTTTCCTCTGGGTATATTATGGATTCCCAACTTCTACCTACGAGGGCAAGAATGTAGAGGAAGCTCGTTTCACCAATGGTTTCAATCTTGCCAAGACAGATGATGTTGAAGTAGATTGCTGCAGCGGTATTCCTGATTCTGGTACAGGTATGGCGATGGGATATGCTGCCGGTAAGGGTGTTCCTTATCAGCGTTGCATTGCCAAATATACTCCTACCTGGCCTCGAAGCTTTACACCTAGCAACCAGAGCATGCGCTCTTTGGTAGCCAAGATGAAGCTGATTCCTAACAAGGCTATGTTGAAGGGTAAGCGAGTGCTGTTCTGCGATGACAGTATCGTGCGTGGTACCCAGCTTCGCGACAATGTGAAGGTGCTCTTTGATCAGGCTGGTCTGAAGGAGTGTCACATGCGTATCGCTTGTCCTCCATTGGTTTATGGCTGTCCTTTCATCAACTTTACTTCTTCCAAGAGTGATATGGAGTTGATTACCCGCAGAATCATCGAGAAGTTTGAGGGTGATGCCAACAAGAATCTTGAGAAGTATGCTACTACAGGTTCTCCTGAATATCAGAGAATGGTAGATGAGATTGCCAACCAGCTTGGATTGACAACATTGAAGTTCAATACCATCGAGCAGCTTGTTGAAGCTATCGGTTTGCCTAAGTGCCAGGTATGTACCCACTGCTTCGATGGCAGTAGTGCTTATACCTTGAATGAATTCGCAGACGAAGATTAAAATATAAAATCCCGATTTCCTGAACTTTGCATCAGATGAGCAAAGTCCTGGAAATCGGGATTCTTGTTTTTTGTTCTTTAGCTCTTGCTGTATTTCTAGCGATGAGCTAGATTCTTGCCTTCTCTTTTATTTCTTGCCGGCAAGGAATGATTATTTCTTCTTCAGCAAGGGTGCCAGGAATTTGTAGGTATAGCCTTTCTTGCTCTTTGCCATCTCTTCCGGTGTGCCGGCAAAGAGAAGCTGACCTCCACCTCGTCCACCTTCGGGACCCATATCAATGAGCCAGTCGGCGAGCTTGATGACATCCAGGTTGTGCTCGATGATAATCACCGTATTGCCTCTATCTACCAGTTTCTGAAGCACATCCATCAGGATACGGATGTCTTCGAAATGAAGACCGGTGGTAGGTTCATCCAGGATGTAGAGCGTCTTGCCGGTATCACGTTTGGAAAGTTCGGTAGCAAGTTTCACACGCTGACTTTCTCCGCCCGAAAGGGTAGTGGAACTCTGTCCCAACTTGATGTAACCCAATCCTACACTCTGCAATGCCTTGATCTTGTTGAGAATCTGAGGCACGTTCTCGAAGAACTCTACTGCCTGGTTGATGGTCATATCCAGTACATCGGCGATGCTCTTTCCCTTGTATCTTACTTCCAGCGTCTCACGGTTGTAGCGCTTGCCGTGGCATACCTCACAAGGTACATAGACATCAGGCAGGAAGTTCATCTCGATGGTCTTGTATCCATTTCCGCCACACGCTTCGCATCTGCCACCCTTCACGTTGAAGGAGAATCTGCCAGGTTTGTAACCACGGATCTTGGCTTCTGGAAGACCCACAAACAGCGAGCGGATATCGCTGAACACACCTGTGTAGGTGGCTGGATTACTGCGAGGGGTTCTGCCGATTGGACTTTGATCCACATTCACTACCTTATCGATATTCTCAATGCCTTCGATGCTGTCGTATGGCATCGGTTTCTTCAGGGAACGGTAGAAATGCTGGGAGAGGATAGGCTGCAGGGTTTCATTGATGAGGGTAGATTTACCCGAACCGCTGACTCCCGTTACTACGATGAGCTTGCCGAGCGGGAACTCTACATCCACTCCCTTCAGGTTGTTGCCCCTGGCTCCACGGATGGTGATGTTCTTGCCGTTTCCCTCGCGGCGATGCTCTGGAATCTCTATTGCCATCTTGCCGTTCAGATACTGGGCGGTGATGGTGTCGGTCTTCAGCATCTCCTTCGGAGTACCCTGGAAAACCACTTCGCCTCCCTTTCTGCCTGCCTTCGGACCAATATCTACAATCCAGTCGGCTGCTCGCATCATATCCTCATCATGTTCTACAACGATGACGGTATTGCCCAGGTCGCGCAATTCCTTAAGACTGTTGATGAGTCGCTCGTTGTCTCGCTGGTGCAGACCGATACTTGGCTCATCGAGGATGTAGAGCACATTGACGAGTTGGCTGCCGATCTGGGTTGCAAGACGGATGCGCTGGCTTTCACCACCTGAGAGTGACGCCGACTGGCGATTGAGTGAGAGATAGTTCAGACCCACATCGAGGAGGAAGTTGACACGTGAGCGCAACTCCTTGATGATCTCGTGAGCCACCTTCGCCTTCATGGCAGGGAGGTGAGCTTCCACCTGTTCGAGCCAGTCGCGCAGTTCGTCGATGTCGAGGTTGGCAACTTCCGAGATATTCTTGTCCCAGATGCGGAAGGCGAGCGATTCCTTCTTGAGTCGCTGTCCATGGCACTCCGGACATTCGATGGTAGAGATAAACTGGTCTGCCCACTTCTTTCCTGCAGCACTCTCGTCATTCTCTATCACCTTCTGCAGGTAGTCGATGATGCCATCGTATGCACAGAAGTAATCCGAAGAGGTATGCACTTTCTCTTTAACGATTTTCACGTTTTCCAGTGATCCATAGAGGATTTCCTGCATGGCATCTCCCGGAATCTCTGCGATAGGAGTCTTGAGTTTCAGATCATATTTCTCGAGCAAAGATTCAATCTGCCAGAAAATCATCTGGTTCTTGTATTTGCCGAGAGGGGCGATTCCCCCTTCGTAGATGCTCAGGCTGTCATCCGGAATCACCTTCTTGATATCTATCTGGTTTACCTTTCCCAGACCCTTGCAGTGGAGGCAGGCACCTTCCGGCGAATTGAATGAGAACATATTTGGTGCCGGATCCTGGTATGCCATACCGGTAACTGGATCCATCAGGCGTTTCGAGAAGTTCTTGCCCGTCTTTTCACCTTTCTCTATCACCATCACCATGCCGTCGCCCTGCTTCATGGCGGTAGCTACGCTCTTACGGATGCGTTCCTCATCAGCTTCCTTCACCACGAGCTTGTCGATGACAACCTCGATGTTGTGCATCTTGTAGCGGTCGAGCTTCATTCCGCTTACCACTTCCTGGATTTCTCCATCCACACGTACATAGAGATAACCTTTGCGACGCATGCTCTCGAAGAGTTCTCGGTAATGTCCCTTGCGCTGGCGAACCAGAGGTGCCAGCAGGAAGATTGCTTTTCCGGCATATTCATCGAGAATCATGTCGATGACCTGTTCCTCGGTGTATTTCACCATCTCTTCACCGCTGCGGTAGCTGTAGGCGGTACCGGCACGGGCAAAGAGCAGGCGGAGATAGTCGTAAATCTCGGTAGTGGTACCAACGGTGGAACGAGGGTTCTTGTTGGTGGTCTTCTGTTCGATGCTGATGACCGGACTCAGACCGGTAATCTTATCTACATCCGGGCGCTCCATATTGCCCAGGAAGTTGCGGGCATAGGCAGAGAATGTCTCGATATAGCGGCGCTGACCTTCGGCAAAGATGGTATCGAAAGCCAACGACGACTTGCCCGAACCCGAAAGTCCGGTTATCACGGTGAGGGAGTCGCGTGGAATCTCAACGTCAATGTTCTTGAGGTTATGAACTCTGGCGCCCCATACATTTATCTTTTCTTCTTCAGAAAACTTATCTTCTTCTATTTTTCCTTCTTCTGAAATCATAATCTTTACTGTTCCTTCTTTCTAAAACTATAAACTTACCTGCAGGCTATCGTCTTCTTCTTAATAGCTGCTTGTGGATTCTGAGAATCCTCTGAGCAGGTTGACATCTCTTTTGATCTGATAGGTCTTGCCATCTGCTCCTTTTGCCTTGACCAGACAGAAATAGACTCCCTCCTTGACCGGCTTTCCCTTGTAGGTGCCATCCCATCCCGTGGCAGGGTCGCTCCACTCAATGAGTTTCTGTCCCCACCTATTATATATATAGGCGTGAAAATCCTTGATGTTCTGGTAACCCTCCTTGGGTTTGTAGATGTCGTTGATGCCATCCCCGTTTGGCGAGAATGCGTTCGGCATCAGAAGGACACTGGTCTGCGTGCCATCCTCCTCTCCGATTTCTTCCTGTGCCATCATTGGAGGGGTAAAAAGTGCCAATAAGGCACCAAGTAATCCTATTTTTTGTCTCATTTTGCAAATTATTTGTGCAAAGATAATAAAAAGCTGAGAGATATTGCGCTAGATGCGAGATTTTTTGTATTTTTGCAGGAGAAAACTTTAATTCATGTCGGTTACGGCAGGATTTTTGGAAGATATAAACATTAAAAACAGGAAGATATGAAAAGAAACATAAGATATTTTTTGATGATTGTGGGGCTGATGCTCAGTGTTGGTATCTTTGCTCAGACAACGAAATGGAGAGACATCTACACGGTGAAGAAGAAGGATACTATTTTTGGTATTGCCAATAAGTATAGATTGAGTCTGCCGGAACTGATGGAGGCAAACCCTGAGATGAAGCAGGAAGGTTACATGCTTCAGAAGGGAACTACCCTCTTTATTCCTTTTGCCAGCGACCAGCAGAATCCTAATGCGCCTAAAAAGGCACAGAAGGAGGATAAGAATGCAGTTGCTGCCAGCAAACCGGCTGTAGCAGGAACCGCTGCCGCTCAGCAGAAGGTGGCGGCTAGTGATGCTGTGAAGATTGGCGTAATGTTGCCTTTGCATGATCTGGATGGTGATGGCAAGCGTATGGTGGAGTATTATCGTGGACTCCTGATGGCTTGCAATTATCTGAAGAAGAAGGGCATCTCTACCGATGTACATGCATGGAACGTGCCGATAGATGCTGATATCCGCGCCACCTTGCTGCAGGAGGGTGCCAATACATGTGATATCATCTTCGGTCCGCTTTATTCCAAACAGGTGGCTCCGCTTGCCGGCTTCTGCAAGACCTATGGCATCAAGCTCGTGATTCCTTTCTCCATCAGCGGTGACGATGTGGAGCGCAACAAGGAAATCTTCCAGGTATATCAGAGTCTTGAAACATTGAACGAGTGCACTATCAAGGCTTTCCTGAACAGATTCACCAATGTGCATCCTATCTTTGTAGATTGCAATGATTCTACTTCGCGTAAGGGAGCTTTCACTTTCGGACTTCGCAAGGAGTTGGAGAAGAGAAACATCAACTATAGTATCACTAATGTGAGCTCAAGCATCGACCAGTTTGCCAAGGCATTCCTGCCAAGCAAGCAGAATGTGGTAATCCTGAATACGGGTCGTTCGCCACAGTTGACTGCCGTGCTCAACAAGCTGGATGAATTTGACAGCAAGTATCCGGGTGCATCTATCTCTCTCTTCGGCTATACAGAGTGGTTGATGTACGCCAAATATAATCTGGAGCGATTCTATAAGTACGATACTTATATCCCTTCTACCTTCTATTACAATCCGGTAGCTGAAAGAACGCAGAACCTGGAGAAGGCATACGAGGGATGGTTCCATCAGCCGATGATGATTGCGCAGCCACGCTTCGCCATCACAGGCTATGATCATGGTATGTTCTTTATCCAGGGTATCAAGAAGAAGGGCAAGGAGTTTACGGGTGAACGCCAGCAAGTGAACTATCAGCCAGTGCAGACTCCATTGCATTTCATGAAAACGGCAAAGGGTGGATACAAGAACAAGAACTTCCAGTTGATTCACTACACCTTCAACCATCAGATTGAGTCGGTGAATTACTAGGACCGGTAGTTTTATAGTTAATCGTTTATAGTAAGAAAAGAAAGAATGAATAAAGTCAAGATAGGGACACTGCTAATGGGACTTCTCCTTTGGGGAGGACTCTCGGCACAGGCTCAGATAGGTGAGCATCGCAACGATTTCTCCATCGGATTCAACGGTGGCTATGTGCTCAGCTCCGTTGGATTCGAACCGGAGGTTCAGCAAAAACAGCATGGAGGAATGACTGCCGGTCTCTCGATGAAATATACTTGCGAAAAGTATTTCAAGACCATCTGTTCCATTTATGCAGAGGTCAACTACGCCAAGGTGGGATGGAAAGAGGATATTCTCGACATTGACAACAAACCTGTCATCATCACCGAAACCAAGCAGCCGATGGCTTATAGCCGTACCATCAATTATATCCAGGTGCCTGTTTTCGCTCACTTGGCTTGGGGTAGGGAAGAGAGAGGCTTGAACATCTTCGTGAATGCCGGTCCGCAGTTCGGACTCTATCTCAACGATTCTCAGACTACCAACTTCGATGTGAAGAATATGCCAAAGACAGATAATGACCGGGTAAGTATGGTAGTGGCACAAGATACGATGGCGGTTGAGAATAAGTTGGATTATGGTATCGCTCTGGGTTTGGGTGCAGAGTACAGCATCCCGAAAGTGGGACATTTTCTGGCTGAGGCTCGCTACTATTATGGATTGGGCAATATCTATGGTTCATCCAAACGAGATTATTTCGGAAAGAGTAACTACGGACAGATCGTGTTCAAGGTATCTTATCTCTTCGATATCACACGTACCAAGAACGTGAAGAGAAAGTGACTTCCGGCGATGGTTATGGAAAAATAAGTAATAATATAAAATGAGTACAACAGAAAAAATTCAGATGAAATTGAGCGACTCGAAGTCAGCTCGCTGGACCGCCCTCATCATCGTGAGCGTCACGATGATGTTCGGTTACTTTTTTACAGATGTAATGTCTCCACTGGAGCCTCTCTTGACAGCTGCCAAGGGGGCTGAGAATGGTCTCGGACTCGGATGGAGTTCGGATGAATATGGCTTCTTCTCTGGGGCCTACGGATACTTTAATGTATTCCTCCTGCTCCTCTTCTTCGGTGGACTTATCCTCGATAAGTTCGGTATCCGTTTTACAGGTATCCTCTCCACCGTTTTGATGTTTGGTGGAGCCGTGTTGAAATGGTATGCTGTAGGTCATGAGTTTGCCGGATCGGTAGCAGTACCATTCTTCGGTACTTATAGTACACAGGTAGTGATTGCTGCTCTCGGCTTTGCCATCTATGGTGTAGGATGCGAGATATGCGGTATCACTGTGAGCAAGGTCATCGTGAAATGGTTTACGGGCCATGAGTTGGCTCTGGCAATGGGAGTGCAGGTGGCTACAGCTCGTTTGGGAACTGCCGCTGCCTTGGGCTTTTCTCTTCCTTTTGCAAAGGCAATGGGCGGTGTATCTGCTTCTATTGCTTTGGGTGCAGTTTTGCTTTGTGCTGGTGTACTTGTTTATCTTGTATATTGTGTGATGGACAAGAAGGAGGATGCTTCTGCAGCAGCTGTGGCTACTGAGCCGGAAGAAGGTTTCAAGTTTTCAGACTTGGGTGGTCTGTTCAAGACAACTGGTTTCTGGTATGTGGCATTCCTTTGCCTGATGTTCTATGCTGGTGTGTTCCCATTCCTGAAGTTTGCCACCAAGTTGATGATTTTCAAGTATGGTGTCGATGCTAATTTGGCAGGTCTGATTCCTGCGATGTTGCCATTCGGTACCATCTTCCTTACACCAATCTTCGGAAGCGTATATGACAAGTATGGCAAGGGTGCTACACTGATGATTATCGGCAGTTGCCTCTTGACTCTGGTACACGTAGTATTTGCCCTTCCACTCAACTCTTGGGTGCTTGCCATCGTGATGATGCTCATCCTTGGCGTAGCTTTTGGTCTGGTACCATCAGCTATGTGGCCTTCTGTACCAAAGATTATCCCAATGAAACTCTTAGGAACTGCATACGCCCTTATCTTCTATATCCAGAATATCGGACTGGCTCTTATTCCTGTATGGATTGGTAAGGTGAATCAGGCTAACACGGATGCCAATGGAGTCATTGACTATACTGAGACAATGACCATCTTTGCAGCCTTTGGTGTGGTTGCTATTGTCATCTCTTTCCTCCTCTTGTTGGAAGATAAGAGAAAGGGCTATGGATTGCAGCAGCCTAATGTGAAGAAATAATACTAACAGGAGATTTCCCCTTCAAGTTCAAGGGGGGAATCTCCATAAACAAAAAGAAAGGAAATAACCATGAACGCTACACCTGAATCATTGATTAAGGAATATGCTGACCCTATTGAGCAGCAGGAAATAGACAAGTTTATCTGTTCTGAAATGAGCAGGCAGATTCACCGATATATCAAGGGTATGTCGGGAACCAAGCAGGCTATGCTCAAGTTTGAGGAAAAGCTGGCGAGCCTCTCTGTTACAGAGAAAGAAAAGGCGATTGCCAAATACATCGATTTGAATCGCAAGGCTTTGGATGGACTGGATCTGAAGATGATTCTCGTCCGTTCGGTGGCTAACTACTGTGATACCTTCCAGTATATGCTCGACTTTGTGAACGACAAGCGTAAGATGGTGTTCTATTATCATCGCTTGAAGGAGAAGTATATCCGTTACCATGAGGTCTTCGAGGAGAACGGCAAGTTTGGTATGAAGGATCATCAGGGCAACGTGATGCTTCAGCCAGTCTATGATTTCCTCCGCACTTGCTATATCTATAATGATGACCTGAGCATCATGCCTGTTATTGCAGAGAAGAATGGAAAGATGGGACTCGTGATGCCTGACGGAAAGGATACCATCGTGGCTGATTTCCTTTATGATGAAATCTGTCTGAGAGATGAGTATCCATATTTCGAGGCGGTGAGAGATGGAGTAAACGGATTGATTGATAAGTTCGGAAACTTCGTTAATAATTAGTTATTAATAGTAAAAAGAGAAAGGGCAATCAGATTGGGATGAACCAACTGATTGCCCTTTTTGTTTCAGTTGTGGGTAACACAACTGAGCTTTATTTATTTTTCTCTCGTCTTCGATATGGATTGAATTCCTGTTTCTAAATTCTAGATTCTTTTTTCAGAATTCTTGTTTTCTGTTTCAGAATTATCCCAAGTATTTCATCAAGATCTTGATCTTTCCGCTTTCACGGAGCTTGATGATGCTCTTTTCGCGAATCTGGCGTACACGCTCACGGGTGAGGTTGAATTCGCTTCCGATTTCTTCCAATCCCTTCTCGTGGCAACCGATGCCATAGCAGTAGCAGAGAATCTTGCGCTCGCGTTCCTTCAATACTGTTGCCAAAACGCGCTGGAGCTCGCTCGCCATAGACTCGAAGTCAACACCCTTGTCGGTGCGGCTGTCATCACCAGAAGCCATCACATCTACCATCGCATTATCATCGTCGTCGCTACCGAATGGAGCATCAATACTCATGTGGTGGTTGTCTGCCTTGATGGTCTGGTCAATCTTGCTTTCCTCCATCTTGGTAATCTGTGCCAACTCGGCAACAGAAGGCTTGCGCTGGTTCTCCTGCTCGAACTTGCTGATCTCGGCGCTGATCTTGCTCAACGCACCCACCTGGTTCAAAGGCAGGCGAACGATACGGCTCTGCTCAGCGATAGCCTGGAGTATGCTCTGGCGAATCCACCATACTGCGTATGAGATGAACTTAAAACCACGAGTTTCATCAAACTTCTCTGCAGCCTTTACCAAACCGATGTTTCCCTCGTCAATGAGGTCGGTCAGACCCAAACCCTGATGCTGGTATTGTTTAGCAACAGATACAACGAATCGGAGGTTTGCCTTGACCAGTTTCTCTTTGGCACGCTCACCCTCACGACCGCCTTTGCGAATCTTCTGGGCCAGCTCAATCTCCTCGTCGATAGAGACCATAGGTTCTCTACCAATCTCCACTAAGTACTTGTCAAGTGCTTCACTGGAACGGTTGGTTATACTCTTGCTAATCTTAAGTTGTCTCATAAATATCCTTTTACCTTTCTTTTTTTTAATCCAATTTATACTGTCGGAATCCACCTTTACGGTTTCGGGCTGCAAAGGTACAAAAAAAAACGCAATCTTGTTGTAATAGAAATGGAAAACTTTTGCATTATTTGTCTGTTTTTTAGAAATTTAGACGTTTTTGAATATAAAAATGGTATTTGGTATAATGATTTTTAGGCATTAAGTTTGAAATATGGAATAATTTGTGTATCTTTGCACAGAATTTGCGAGAAAAGAATAACTAAATAATAAAATTATAAATAAACAAAAAATTATGTTTGAAAATCAACCAAAAGGTCTATGGGCCTTAGCTTTGGCAAACACGGGTGAGCGTTTTGGTTACTATACCATGCTTGCTGTGTTCCTGCTTTATTTGCAGGCCAACTTCGGTTTTGAAACCGGATTGGCAAGTACGATTTACTCTACCTTCCTGATGATGGTTTATTTCCTTCCTATCATCGGCGGTATCGCAGCCGACAAGTTTGGCTTTGGACGTATGGTTACCACGGGTATCTTCATCATGTTCATCGGCTACCTGGTACTCTCCCTTCCTCTTGGCAAGGACACCGTAGCTGTTGCAGCCATGGGAATTTCGCTTATCCTCATCGCTTTGGGTACTGGTCTGTTCAAGGGTAATCTGCAGGTGATGGTAGGTCGTCTCTACGATGAGCCACAGTATGCCAGCAACCGTGATTCCGGTTTCTCTCTCTTTTACATGGCTATCAACATTGGCGCTATGTTTGCTCCTACTGCTGCCATCAAGATTATGAAGTGGGCACAGGAGAGTCTGAGCGTATCTGTAGAGGATTCATACCATTTTGCATTCGCTGTGGCATGTGCTTCGCTTATTGTCAGTATCGCCATCTACTATGCCTTCAGCTTTACATACAAGCATGTGCTTGCTTCTGAGACCAAGGGTAAGGACGACAAGACTCCGGTTAAGGAGACTAATGAGCTTTCCAAGGCTGAGACCAAGGAGCGTATCATCTGCCTCTGTCTCGTTTTTGCTGTCGTTATCTTCTTCTGGATGGCTTTCCACCAGAATGGTAATACCTTGACACTCTTTGCACGCGACTATACATTGAAGACTTCTGAAGGTCTGCAGTCAATGGCATTCGATGTGACCAACCTCGTAGCCTGCATCTTCGTGGTTTACGGTTGCTTCGGTCTGGCACAGAGCAAGACTGGCAAGGGTAAGGGCATCTCTCTTGGTGTCATTGTTGCTGCCATCGCTTTCCTCTTCTACAAGTACAACAACCTTGAAGGTGCCGTAGAAGTTGAGGCTCCTATCTTCCAGCAGTTCAACCCATGCTATGTAGTGGCATTGACTCCAGTGAGTGTTGCTTTGTTCTCTTGGCTCAACAAGATTGGCAAGGAGCCTACATCTCCTGAGAAGATTGGCTTGGGTATGCTCGTTGCAGCTCTCGGTTTCGTATGGATGGCTGTAGGTTCTATGGGACTTGAGCTTCCTTTGACACAGGGTGATCCTGCTACAGAGGGTACACGTGTAAGTGCAAACCTGCTCATCTCTACATACCTCATCCTTACATTCGCAGAGCTTCTGCTTTCTCCTATCGGTATCTCATTCGTATCGAAGGTAGCTCCTCCTAAGTATGCTGGTTTGATGATGGGTCTCTGGTTCGGTGCAACAGCTATCGGTAACCAGCTCGTTATGGTTCCTGGTATCATGTGGGGTCAGAACTTCAACCTCGTTACTATCTGGGGTGTTCTCGCAGGCATCTGCCTGGTTTCAGCCCTCTTCATCTTCTCTATCATCAAGAAGTTGAATCGCGTAAGCTAATACATTCTATCATATACAAAAAAGGCTTGCTTCATTTCCGAAGCAAGCTTTTTTTGTATTATGTTATTTCTTCAACCATTTGTCTAACCATCCGAAGAAGGTGCGCTGCCAGAGCACGCCGTTCTGTGGTTTCAATACCCAGTGGTTCTCATCTGGATAGATAAGAAGCTCGGCTGGAATGCCACGCATGCGAGCGGCATTGAAGGCGCCCATACCCTGGTTGGCATTGATGCGATAGTCCATCTCGCCATGGATGCAGAGGATTGGAGTATCCCACTTATCTACAAACTTGTGAGGACTGTTCTCGTAAGTCTTCTTGGCGTTGGCACTCTGATCCTTGTTCCAGTAAGCATCATCATACTCCCAGTTAGAGAACCAAGCCTCCTCGGTATCTGTGTACATGCTCTCCAGGTTGAAAGCACCATCGTGAGCGAGGAATGCCTTGAAACGCTTGTTGTGATGACCGGCAAGATAATATACAGAGAAACCACCAAAGCTGGCACCTACACAGCCCAGACGATCCTTATCTACGTATGGAAGATTGTTGGCTGCATCGTCGATGGCTGAAAGATAGTCGTTCATGCACTGACCGGTCCAATCTCCAGAAATCTCCTCGTTCCATGCACTTCCGAAACCTGGAAGACCACGGCGGTTAGGCAATACGATGACGTAACCGTTGGCTGCCATGATCTGAATGTTCCAGCGATAGCTCCAGAACTGGCTCACCGGACTCTGCGGACCGCCCTCGCAGAAGAGAAGGGTAGGGTACTTCTTGCTGGCATCGAAGTTAGCTGGCAACATGATCCATACCAGCATTTGCTTGCCGTCGGTAGTCTTTACCCAGCGCTGCTCGCACTTACCCATGTTCAACTGGCTCAGGATGTGGTCGTTCTCACGGGTAATCTGTTCTACCTTGGTGCTCTTGGCATCCTTGCCTGGAGTTACGATGTAGATATCGGTAGGGTGGCTCATGCTGGCCTTGGTAGCGAGAAGCTTGTTGCCGTTGTTGGCAAGAGCGATGCTTCCGTAGTCTGCCCACTCGTTGGTAATCTGCTTTACTTCGCCCTTGAAGTTTGCCTGATAGAGATTCAGGGTTCCGTGCCATACACCGATGAAGGTAAGGCTCTTGTTGTCCTTGTTCCATACGAAGCCCTCAACGCTGGAGTCGAACTTGTCTGATACATAGTTCTTCTTGCCGGTAGCAAGCTCATAGACACAGAGGCGGTTGCGGTCGCTCTCGTATCCGTCGCGGGCCATGCTCTGCCAAGCCACGTACTTGCCGTCGGCAGAGAATTGAGGGTTGATGTCGTAACCAGGATTGTTCTTCAGATTCTCTGGTGCATTCACAGCCTGGTTCTTCATGCTCTTGGTAGCATCAATCTTAGGCTCTACATAACCAGCCTCCTTGCAGAGGTTCTTGGTCTCGCGCGTACCTGTATTATATAGGTAGATGTCAGAATCGGTAGAGATGGCATACTGCAAGCCCTCCTTCTTGCGACAGGTATAGGCGATAGTCTTGGAATCTGGACTCCAAGCCAACTGCTCAATGCCACCGAATGGAGCCATAGGGCACTCGAAAGGCTCATTCTTCAGGATATCCTCGCCAGCGTTGATGGTGCCATCCTCAGCAACATCTGCCACGAAAGGATGAAGAATGCTCTCTACGTAGTGATCCCAGTGGCGATAGTTCATGTCGGTAACGAGACGACCTGTAGCCAGAGGAAGATCAGAAGGATTCTTCTTGATGGTTCCGTGATAAGGCAACTCCTTGATGAGGATTACCTTCTTGCCATCTGGAGAGAAGCGGAATCCCTGGATGCCCAACTCATCGTTGGTGAGCTGCTTTCTGCCAGTACCGTCTGGGTTCATGCTCCAGAGCTGTCCGCCACGGATGAAGGCAATCTTCTGTCCGCCTTGAATCCAGGCAGCATCAGTCTCGCTCTTGGCATCAGTAGTCAATGCCTTCTGGTTCTTGCCGTTGGCATCCATGATGAAGAGCATCTGGTGCCCCTTGTTCTCCTTTACACTGTAGTAACCTACCTGGTAAACCACCTGCTTGCCGTTAGGCGAAGCTTCTGCGGCACCGATTCTACCCATAGCCCAGAGAGCTTCTGGGGTCATCAGGTGGTTCTCCACCTTGATGTTGTTTTTCTCAATCATAGTCTGTGCATCGGCTGTATTTGCTCCCATGGTGAGAGCTGCTGCAGCCAAAATCATCGCTTTAATCATATTTTTAGATATTATTAATAATTTGTTGCAATCTTCTAAATATTCCGTGCAAAGTTACAGAAAATTAATGAGATAACAAAATTTATCTTCTTTCTTTACTAGAGTCTGCGCTTTTTTTCGTAAATTTGCAACTGAAATGATAATGTTTAGCTTAAAATGCTAAATCTACAGGAATATAAGTAAAGATATAAATATTTAGTAAATGAATACATTGTTTCTTGTGCAGTTTGCTTGCTGCATTATAGTGTCGATGTTGGGCTTGATATTGGTTTTGTCTAAGTTTCAGATTCGCTGGTCCAACCGTCGTTACGAGGTGTCTCGTTGGCTCCTTGCTTTTTCTATGTTTGTACTTGCATGGCATTATGTCTTGCAAATGACTTGTGGCTTCCGTGCTAAAGGCGATGAGATAGGAGCTGTTGTCAATGTTCTCTTCTATTCTCCTGTCTCCTTCATCATTTCCTATGCGGTCTATAGCCTGGTATGCTATCGGAGCGGGCGGAAGAAGTTTGCCTTGATGGGATGTGTGAGTTATGCATTGATATTGATTTGTTTCTTTTTCGGATACCATGATACTCCTAGGGGAATGCATATGGGCGAATGGCTCTATGTGATGCTCGCATTATTTGCTGTTACCATCATATATAGCGTTTATACCACGGTTATCGAGATGCGTTATCATCGAAAGATTATCGAAGAAAACACCACGGAAGACTTGCTTCCTTTTGATAGATATGCCTATGCCAGTTATGGAATGGTGGGTATTTTGGTTTTGGCGATGGTAGGCGCTATCTGCTATCGTCCGCTTCTTTATTGTGTGGCGCCCCTGATTCTCTTTTCTTTGATTTTCTTTACTATCACTTTCCTGGGATATGGTTATAATATGATTCCTGCGGAGGTGAGACTGGAGCAGGAAACTGCTGATGAACCTCTTGAGGTGATAGAAGTGAGTGAGGAAGTGGGTTTGGATTCTGAGAAATTTTCTATCATAGAATCGATGCTTGCCAGCTGGTGTGACAAGGGTGGCTATAGAGACAGTACGGTAAATATGCCGATGCTTTCTGTTAAGTTGGGCATTCCTCGCAATGAATTGAGCCTGTATTTCGAGAACTATCTGAAGAGCAGTTTCAGAATCTGGCTCAGTGATATCCGTTTCAAGGAGGCACAGCGTATGCTGCTGGAAGAATGCAGGTACAGCAATGATACCATTTCTACAGAATGTGGCTTCTCATCCCATGCCCATCTCTATAAGATTTTTAAGGCAAAGACGGGATTTACACCAGGACAATGGAGAGATTCTGTTCGGAAAAACCGGTAGAATGCTGCGAAAAACAGTTTCATTCCTACCAATGAGACACCTATTTGATAGGAATGAAACTATTTTCTTGAGCAATGAAACTGTCAGGTTATAAGATTTTCATTATCTTTGCACAACTGAATAATAGTATTTGATAATGATTCTTATTAATTTTTAAATGAATTGCGATATGACAGGCTTTTCTTTATTTCAATCGACTGGTCTAGCCGATATAGTAGGACTATGTATTATATTATCCATTGCATTGGGGGCTTTTTCCCTGATGTGGATGGATTATAAAAAATATCTTGAAGAGTATGATAGCAAGCATTTTCATGTCTTGGATTTCGTACTCAAGGAGCAGTTGTATATATTTATCTTCCTCGTCTTTGCCTTCCTGGTAGGGGGTGAGATGTTGCTGAAAGCCTATATGTACTAGTTCTCTTTTATTTTTTAGGATAAAAGATTTGTTAGAACGATACTTTTTTTGTAATTTTGCACCGCAAAATATATAAAACACAATGAAAATAGGATTTGACAACGAGAAGTATCTGAAGATTCAGTCCGAACATATCAAGGAGAGAATCTCACAGTTTGATGGAAAGCTTTACCTGGAATTGGGAGGTAAGCTTTTCGATGACCATCACGCCAGCCGCGTTTTGCCAGGTTTCCAGCCTGATAGTAAGCTGCGCATGTTTCAGAAGATTAGCGATAGCATCGAGATTGTTATCGTAATCAGTGCAGCTGATATAGAGAAAAACAAGAAGCGTGCCGATCTGGGTATCACTTACGATGAGGATGTGCTTCGCCTGCGTGGCGAGTTCCAAAACCGTGGCTTCATGGTGGGTTCTGTTGTTATTACTCATTTTAACGGTCAGCCTGCTGCCATCGCCTTCAAGCAGCGCTTGGAGCGTGAGGGTATCAAGACTTACTGCCATTATCTCATTGAGGGGTATCCTCATGATGTAGATCTTATTGCTTCTGATGAGGGTTTCGGAAAGAATGATTATGTTGAGACTGAGCGTCCGCTGGTAATTGTTACGGCTCCGGGTCCTGGTAGCGGTAAGATGGCTGTCTGTCTGAGTCAGCTTTATAACGAGAACAAGCGTGGGGTGCGTGCAGGTTATGCCAAGTTTGAGACATTCCCTGTATGGAATCTCCCGTTGAAGCATCCGGTGAACATCGCTTACGAGGCTGCTACTGCCGATCTCAACGATGTGAACATGATCGACCCATTCCATCTGGAAGCTTACAATAAGATTGCCATCAATTACAACCGTGACGTAGAGATTTATCCTGTGCTCAATGCGCTGTTCGAGGGTATCTACGGAAGCAATCCTTATAAGTCACCTACCGATATGGGTGTGAATATGGTGGGCTTCTGCATCTCTGATGATGAGGCTTGCTGCGAGGCATCCAAGAATGAGATCATCCGCCGTTACTATGCGGCTACCAACAAGATGGCAGCTGGTGCTTGTAACGAGGGTGAAATCAGCAAGATCCAGATGCTCTTCAAGCAGGCTAAGATTACTACCGCTTATCGCAAGGTAACTGTTGCGGCTAAGGATCATAAGAAGGAGACGGGCCATACTTCTGCTGCGATTGAGCTGGAGGATGGTACAATCATCTGCGGTCATAGCAGCGAGTTGCTGGGATGTAGCGCAGCATTGATTTTGAATGTTACCAAGCATCTGGCTGGTATCGACCACGAGTTGAAGTTGATTCCTCAGTCGATGATTGAGCCTATCCAGCATACCAAGATTAATTATCTCGGCGGTCATAATCCTCGTCTTCATACCGATGAGGTGCTCGTTGCTCTCTCTGTTCTCTCGGAGAATGATGAGAACTGCAAGAAAGCTTTGGAGCAGTTGCCTAAGCTTCGTGGCTGTCAGGCTCATTGCACCGTGATGCTGAGTGATGTAGATCAGAAGATCTTCAAGAAGCTCGGAGTGGATATCACCTGCGAGCCTGTATTGAAGAAGTAATTTCGGTTTGCCTCGTATAGAAGAAGCAGGTTTGTTTTAAATAATATACCCCAGAAAAGGTATAGTTAATCATATAGTTTGATTAATTATACCTATTCGGGGGTAATTCTTTGTATTTTCTACAGAATATTATCTCAGTGCCATGACTCTGCTGAGAATCAGCTTTTTGTATTCCTTCTTCATGCCATCAGGCAGGAAAGAGGCATCTATCAGGTCGAGCCATTTCACGATGGAGCGACGGAACTTCTTGGCGATGTTATTGATTACTTTCTCGCTGAGTCCCGATGCTGTCATCACCTTGATGAAATCTGATTTCAGAATCTTTCTTTTTCTTCCATTCAGTGTCAGGGCGAGTTCCTCGGTATCTTCTGGCATCACTATCTTCGTGCAGAGTAGGTCGTAGGCTGGGGTCAGACCATAGCCCAGTTTTCTGTTGTTATAGAGTGAGAAGTTCTTGAGGTGCATGTCGGCGTTGCCGGTAATCCACGAGAAGATGACTACCTCCCAATAGTTCACAAGATCGAGCTGTGAGAAGGATGAATACTTTTTGATGAGTTTGGCTACCTGTTCGTAGGAACCTTTGTATTTGTATTCGGTAAGGCGCTCGGACAACTGGCACATATCCTCCATCGGTACTTTGGTTCCATCGTCCAGTCGGTCTATTCTTCGAGTGATGTAACAGAGTTCACCATCGGAAAAGCGTATCAGACTATGTGGAACCACGGCGATTTTGGCAGCTTCGGCGAGATGCATTGTGAGGTCTTCGATTTCGGGAAGACACCGATAGCGATCGGTCTGTGGCTTCAGGATGTATTTGCCCCAAAGTCCTACGATGGTAAATCGGGATGGTTCGTTCTTGCCGCCAGGGTTCACATCGAGCGAGAGTTTCGCCTGCACACCCGTGAGGGTGGTTTGTGCGCGCACTACCTGTTTAGCCAAGTCGCCTATTTCCTTTCTTACATAGGGTAGGACTGGGGCTTCCTTGGTGCCGAAGAGTTTCTTGGCGCAAGCAGGGTGGTAATCTACCTGTCCTGGCTTGAGCGGTTTATAGCAATATAGACATTTCTCCATATTTCTTTTTCCTTTCTAGTTTTATTCTACAGGGATTACGCTGACGGCTCCAATGCAATCCTTGCAGCAGGCGAGGAGGAGCGACATTCTATCCCGCTGGTTGATTTTCCAACTGCTTTCTGCGATATTCAGCAGCCATCCTTCGGGTATCAGTCCATCGAAGAAGGGAAACAGCACGGTATCGTGGTAGGGCTCGTCGGATAGCGGGAGCGTCAGGCTTACGGCTTCCGCACCATCCGATGCCAGATATCCGGCATCATAGGCAAAGGTAAAGCCCGTCTCGTCTTCCGTCAGCAGACCTACGTATTGGTCGTAGAGATAAATTTTTCCTTGTTTCATGGGATTCTATTTTTATTCTTTTTTGATAGGAACGGGACCGATTTCCTGACCGAAGAGGAGGAGAACCTGATTAACTTTGTCGAGTCGCAGCGTTTCCTTTCCCTGCTCCAGTTCTCTTACGAATCTGAGCCCTACGCCCGATTTCGCTGCTAAATCCACCTGTGTCAATCCGAATTGCTTGCGCATCTCCTTGACGTATGATGATAATGTATTGCTCATATATTATTTGTTTTATACCCTTTCGGGTAATATGATGATATCTATCTTATAGTATTATACCCTATCGGGTAAAATGTATAATGTATAATATCGTATTATACCCTTTCGGGGGCAAATATACGAATAAAAAATGAAAATACCCCCGAAAAGGTATAATTTATAATATCATTTAACAAAATTATACCTTTTCGGGGGTAAATCCGTAACGAATCCTTTGGGAAATAAAAAAAAGCGTAACGAACACCTTTTTCGGGTAATCCATTACGCTTTTATTTTTATCTAGAAAACTTTATTTTCCGAGATTATTCTTTTTCTCGTTCAGTTCTGCCTGCTTACGCTGCATCTCTTCCTGCTGCTGGCGCTGCAACTCCTGGAGGGCCTGCATTCTAGCCATGAGGCCGCTTGCCTTCTTAGGGTTGTTCTTGTTCTCCTGATAGCGCTTCTCCAGGATGGCGAGGAGTTTCTCGTCGTTGGTGGTCTTGCGCAGAGTCCACATGATTGCAGCACTGAAAAACAATGAGATGAAGTAGTAGAAGTTCAAACCTGCTGAGTAGTCATTGAACATGAAGAAGAACATCAATGGCATGAGATACATCATCCACTGCATCATCTTCATCTGCTCTGCCTGCTGACCTACCATCTGGTCACGCTGCTGGCGCATAGTCATCCATGAGTACAACAGGTTGGCTACGCAGAAGAGGATACAGGTCAAACTCAAGTGATCACCAATCAACCAGATGTTGGTATTCCACTCGAAGATTGGGTCGAAGGTACTCAAGTCGTCCATCCACAGGAACTTCTCACCACGAAGCTGGATGGCGTTAGGAACGAAGTTGAACATCGCAACCCATACCGGCATCTGAATCAGCATTGGTAAGCAGCCAGACAGTGGGCTTACACCATACTTGGCATACTCAGCCATCATCGCCTGCTGCTTCTGCATCTGGTCCTCAGGCTTGTTGAACTGAGCGGTAGCTGCCTCGAGCTTTGGCTTCAATACACGCATCTTGGCAGAACTCATATAGCTCTTCTTTACCATAGGGTAGGTGATGAGCTTGAGAAGCAATGTGATGAGAATCAATACGATACCCATTGGGAATACATTGCTCAACCAGTCGAATACGTAGAGTGTGAAGAAACGGTTGATCCAGCGGATGATAGGCCATCCCAGATATACGAGCTTCTGGAACTCCAGGTCCTTGCCGAAGGTGCTCTCCTTCTCTGTATTCTTCAGAATCTGGAAGTCGTTAGGACCGAAGTAGAACTCAAACTCAGACGCCTTCTTGCCAGTTGGGTCGAAGGCTGTCTTCATCTTAGCCTGGAACTGCTTCAGGTAGCCCGAACCCTTCTCCTGAGGGATAGAGGTCATGAAGGCATCCTTGTCAAAGTTATCCTTAGCTACCATGATAGCTGAGAAGAACTGGTTCTTGAAAGATACCCAGTCGATAGTCTCTTCAATCTTCTCGTCGATTTTCTCGCTGCCCTCGTTCAGATGGTCGGTGCCGCCCTCTGCCTCATGATAGGTAAGGGTAGTGTAGCGGTTCTCGAACATGAAGCCACGCTCCTGCTGGCGCGCCTTGTCGCTCCAGTCGATGCTCATCTTGTTGCAGCTAGGTGAGAACAGTCCTGCCATACCTTCTGCCTGCAGACTCATGTGGAGCATGTAGTCGTCGCCGAGGGTATAGGTCATACTGAGGGTCTTGCCTGGACCAGCCACAGCAGTCATGGTGACAGACTTGTCGGTCACGTTGGATGGTGTGAAATAGAGATCGCTGGTGATGATGTTGGCCTCCTTTGCCTCGAGCATGAACTTGAGGCTCTGGTCGTTGCCGTCGAAGAGAGTAACGTCCTTCTGGTCGGCAGAGCCATCTTTCACCTTGAGGTTGTGACCCACGTATCCCTTGATGACTGCCTTCTCGACAGTACCACCCTTGGTGTTGAGAGTCAACTCAACCTTCTCATTTTTCAAAACTACTTTCTGAGCCTGACCCTTCAGCGCCGAATAGAAGAGGGCTGTAGAGTCTGCCTCAATTTTAGCCTTAGCATCCGCCTGGCGCTTAACAGCGGCAGCCTTGCTGGCTTTTTCCATCTCGGCGTGCTTCGCCTTGGCGATGGAGTCCTGAACGAATGCCGCTCTCTGCTCTTCGGCTGATGGCTGGTTGTACCAGCTAAAGCCTATCAGCACTACGGCAATCAGGAGGAAACCGATAATGTTGTTCTTATTCATTATTATTTTTATTGTTTTATTTTCTCTGAAGAGACAGCAAACGTTATGCCATTCTGCTGTCTGAAGCCAGCCAGCGCTATTTCTTGTTAGCGATGGCTGTCTTTACAAAGTCAACAAACAATGGGTGTGGCTTCAATACCGTGCTCTGGTACTCTGGATGATATTGTGTTCCAATGTACCACTTCAAGCCCGGAATCTCAACTACCTCTACCAGGTCGCTCTCCGGATTGCGGCCTACGCACATCATGCCGTTCTTCTCGAATTCCTTCTGGAACTCGTTGTTGAACTCATAGCGATGGCGATGGCGCTCCTGGATATGCTCCTTCTTATAGATGTTGAACACGCGACTGCCCTGTCTCAGCACGCACTCGTAAGCGCCGAGTCGCATGGTTCCACCCATGTTTGATATATTCTTCTGCTCCTCCATGATGTCGATGACATTGTGTGGAGTCTTCTCATCCATCTCGCGGGAGTTGGCATCCTTGTAGCCCATCACGTTGCGGGCGAACTCGATCACGATCATCTGCATACCCAGGCAGATGCCGAAGGTAGGGATGTCGTGGGTGCGGGTATAGTGGGCAGCGATTACCTTGCCCTCGATGCCGCGCTGGCCGAATCCTGGGCAGATGACTACGCCATCCTGACCCTTCAGCTGCTCAGCCACGTTCTCTTCTGTGAGATACTCTGAGTTGATGAATGTAATCTTCACCTTATGGTCATTGTAGGTGCCGGCATGCGAGAGGCTCTCGCGGATGCTCTTGTAGGCATCCTGCAGGTCGTATTTTCCTACGAGACCGATGTTTACCACCTCGGTAGCCTTGTTTCTGCGGTCGAGGAATGCCTTCCAAGGACCCAGCGCTGGCTTCTCGCCGATAGGCTCGCCCATCTTGCGGAGGATGGCGGTATCGAGACCCTGGTTCTGCATGTTTACAGGCACCTCGTAGATGCTAGGAAGGTCTTCGCTCTGGATCACGCAGTCTAAATCTACGTTACAGAAGCTAGCTACCTTCTTCAGAATTCCCTCTTCGAGATGTTTCTCGGTGCGGAGAATCAGAACATCAGGCTGAATACCTACGCTCTGCAGTTCCTTCACGGAGTGCTGGGTAGGCTTTGTCTTCAGCTCGCCTGCAGCCTTCAGATAAGGCACGTAGGTGAGGTGCACATTGACGGCGTTCTTGCCCAGCTCCCATTTCAGCTGTCGGATAGCTTCCATGTATGGGGCACTCTCGATGTCGCCGATGGTTCCGCCAATTTCGGTAATCACGAAGTCATAGTGATACTTCTTGCCGAGCAGCTTCACGTTGCGCTTGATCTCGTCGGTGATGTGAGGCACCACCTGGATGGTCTTGCCGAGATAGTCGCCGCGACGTTCCTTGTCAATGACTGCCTTGTAGATACGACCAGTGGTGAGAGAATTCGCTTTCGTAGTCTGAATACCGGTGAATCGCTCGTAGTGTCCGAGGTCGAGGTCGGTCTCCATACCATCTACCGTTACGTAGCACTCACCATGCTCGTACGGGTTCAGTGTACCCGGGTCGATGTTGATGTATGGGTCAAACTTTTGGATAGTAATGTTGTAGCCTCTTGCTTGAAGAAGTTTACCGATGGATGAAGATATGATTCCTTTACCCAAAGAAGAAACCACACCACCGGTAACGAAGATGTACTTTGTATCAGCCACGATGTTTATAATTTAAATTAGAATTATTTGGGTGCAAAGTTACGATAAAATTATGAATTAGCCAAAATATTTGTAAAGAATGGCGTTGAATTTAGAATTATTTTGTTACCTTTGTGCCCAAATTAGTATATGAAGGAATGAAAATAAGATTTGGATTACTCATTTTAGCTTTGCTTGCGGGTGCTGTGACGGCAGATGCCCAACGTTCCCGCAGGCATAATGTGGTGGTGAAAACTCCATCGATAGTGAAAAGTTATGTGGACTCGCTGGCTCACATCAGGGAGCGTATCGACTCTACAGAGATGTCTTTGGATGACTCCCGATATGCCATGCTCTTCACCCCACTCACGTATTATCGCTCGCCTGCCAATCATTTCCTGCGCCTCCGTCCTGATGGAGGGGTAGGCGATTCGCTTGGCGTGATGCTCGATAAGACCTTGATGGATGTTTATCTCAGCCGACCAGACCTGGTGAAGACTACGCAGAGACACCTGGAAGAGGTGGGCGCTCCGATTGTGGCGGATTCTAAAGCCAAAAAGCCGAAGCGCGACATCATAGAAGAGGTGGCGCCTAAGGTCTTCGAACCGGAAACTGCGCCATCGGACATCGTAATCTTCAAGCCTAATTTCTGGACTTTCGGCGGAGATTACTATCTGCAGTTCCTGCAAAACTATGTATCTGACAACTGGTATAAAGGTGGTGAGAGCAACTACTCTCTGTTGGGACGCGTAACGATGATGGCGAACTACAACAACAAGCAGAAGGTGAAGTGGGAGAATAAGCTGGAGATGCGATTGGGCTACCAGACTTCCAAGGGAGACTCGGTGCATTCGCTCAAGACATCCGACGACTTGATCCGATACACCAGCAAGTTGGGACTCCAGGCTTCCCGCAAATGGTATTATACCATCCAGATGGTGGCGCAGACGCAGTTTGCCCATGGTTACAAGAGTAATGACAAGAAGGTTTATTCCGATTTCTTCTCACCATTCAATCTGAACCTCTCTGTCGGTATGGATTATACGGTAGATTGGTTGAATCACAGGCTGAAGGGTAGTGCCCATCTGGCTCCTCTGGCGTTCAACTGGAAGTATGTGGGCCGTGAGGATCTTGCCACAAGATACGGTTTGAAGGAGGGACAGCATGGCATGACCGATTACGGTTCTGAGTGTACCTTCGATCTGACCTGGCAGGTGATGGAGAACCTGAAGTGGAAGACCCGTCTCTGGGGATACACTACTTACAAGCGTGCTGAGATTGAGTGGGAAAATACGATTACCTTCCAGTTCAATCGTTATATTTCATCGAATATCTTCCTCTATCCTCGTTTCGATGATGGAGCAAAGCGTAAGGATGATCAGAGCTATTGGCAGTTCAAGGAGTTCATGTCTATCGGATTCTCTTACTCATTCTAGCAAGAGATTGAGCATATATATGATAAAGGCTCGTTCCAAATCACTGGAACGAGCCTTTATCATATCTGTTAGAAGCGGAAGCAGACTTCTGCATCTGCCATGGAGTAATTGTGCTTGGCGAGGGTCTTGTCATTCACCAATGCATACTCGGTGAGGATGCTGATTCGCTTGCCGATGTGGAAGTTCAAACCTGCCTCATACTGCGTCTTCTGCATGTTGTTCTTGCCGTTAGGCTGATACATGTCGTAACGTGCCTTGATGTCGATTCGGCTGTTCTTTGGCAGCTGAGCCAATGGGGCGATGACGAGTCCGTAAACACCCTGAGCCTTATCGCCGATATTTGCATTCAGATTGCAGTCCTTGGCGTTGGCGTCGTTGAAGTTGGTGATGCTCTTGGCAAAAGCCTTTCCTGTGGAGTGGATATATTCGGAGCGAACGGTCCAGCCATCCTGCTTGTATTCGAATGAGAAGGCATAGCGGTTTTGGCTGAGCTTGCGAACGCCAGAGCGTTTCTGAATGTCGGCAGTATAGGAGGCATCATGCTCGTCGGTCCAGGTTCCCTTTCTTGCATAAGAACCGGTCCATCCGAAGGCACCGATGCGCATGCCGCTTACTGGCATTACCCATACACCTCCGATGATGTTCTTCTGATTATCAACGTCCTTTGTGTTGGTTCCCTGTCCGTTGAATACGCCCACCTGATAGTGCAGCAGGTTTCTGCCGTTGGCATTCTTGAGGAAATCACCCTGCAGCTGCAGACCGATGTCACGACCGTTGGAAGCATGCTCTCCGGCACGGTCACTGAAGCCAGCCAGCTTACTTACGTTCTGAGAGTATCCCATGAATCCCTGATCGATAGGGTGCATCGGATTCTCGAAGGTGAATGGGTTCTTGAACTGTCCTATCTTCACCTTGAAGTACTCGTACTTCTGCCACTCAGCAAACAGGTCCACCATTCTCGGGCTTGAACCGAGGTTGGAAGTATTGCCGTTAAACTGAATCTGGGTCTTCCAGTAGAAGTCGTCTGCAATGCGACCTTCTAAGGCGATACGGCCCATTCGGATGTTGAACGAGTTGGATTCAGCGTTCTTCTGTCCGCTATACTGATACTGGGTCATGCCATAACCCGACAGCTTTACGTTGCTCAACCACGAAGGCAATTCGATGGTCTGCTTCTTTTGGGCGCTGGCTGCGACCGTAGTCAAAGCCATGAGCGTCAGGATGATACCTTTTTTCATCTTAATTTCTATTTTGTTTTTAGGTTTATTTCTTTGCCGCAAGCTCCTCTGCAGTCAAGTCTTCCGCTTTAGCAGCTTCCAATGCGAGCTTTTCTGCCTCCTTGGCAGCCTTGGCTTCAGCTATCGCCTTTTCACGCTCTCTGCGCTCCTTCTTCTTCTGCTTGATTTCAGCGTCGCTGCGCTTCTCGAGCAATACCACGTTCTCTACGTGAGGAGTATGAGGGAACATATCAACTGGCTGAACAGCAGCTGCTTTGTAGTGGTCGTCCATCAGCTGCAGGTCGCGTGCCTGAGTAGCAGGGTTGCAGCTTACATATACGATGCGCTTTGGCGCTGCGTTCAGAATCACGTTCACTACATCAGGATGCATTCCGGCACGTGGAGGGTCAGTGATGATGACATCTGGGCGACCGTGCTGAGCGATAAAGTCATTGGTCAGGATATCCTTCATATCGCCTGCGTAGAAGAGGGTGTTCTCGATGTTGTTCACCTGGGAATTCACCTTGGCATCCTCGATAGCCTCTGGTACGTATTCGATACCGATGACCTTCTTTGCTTTGTGAGCCACGAAGTTGGCGATGGTTCCGGTACCGGTGTAGAGGTCGTAAACCAGCTCGTCGCCGGTAAGGTTGGCAAACTCGCGAGCCACGCAGTAGAGGTGGTAAGCCTGCTCGGTATTGGTCTGATAGAAACTCTTAGGACCTACCTTGAACTTCAGGTCTTCCATCAGCTCGAAGATGTGGTCGTTGCCCTTGAAGAGGCTGAGCTCCAGGTCGTTGATGGTATCGTTGCCCTTTTGGTTATCTACATACATGAGTGAGGTAATCTGAGGGAACTTGTCAGCCACCTGCTGCATCAGCTCCAAGGCTCTCTGCTCATCTCCCTCCTCATCGTAATGGAACTGGAATACGAGCATCCACTCGCCGGTGTTCGAATTGCGGATCATCATGTCGCGGAGCAAACCGTGCTGCTCACGAAGATCGTAGAAGGTATAGTTGTGAGAGTCTGCGTATTCGAAAACGAAGTTGCGGATTTCGTTGCAGAGGTCATCCATCAGCCAGCACTTCTTGATTGGATAAATCTTGTCGAAGGCACCGGTGATATGGAAACCGATGGCATTCTGGGCATGGCGTTCCTTGAGAGAAGTTACGGTATCATCTTTTTTCTGAGGGAGTTGAGCCAATTCTTCTGACGTAAACCAGCGCTTGTTGCTGCATCCGAACTCAATCTTGTTGCGGTACTCCTGGGTTTTCACGCTGCCCATGATAGGGCGGAATTCAGGGAGTTCGATCTTGCCGATGCGGGTGAGCTGGTCTTCCACCTGCTTCTGCTTCGCCTTGATCTGCTCCTCGTAAGGAAGGTTCTGCCATTTGCAACCGCCACAGATGCCGAAGTGTTCGCACATCGGTTCCTGTCTCACGTCGCTCTTCTTGATGAAGCGAACTACCTTCGCCTCGCAATACTTATGTTTTTTCTTAACTACCTGCAAATCTACTACATCGCCAGGCACGCAGAAAGGCACGAAGATGACCTGGTCATCTACGCGAGTGATGCACTTACCCTCGGCTGCTACAGCCTCGATGGTGATGTTCTCCAAGAGAGGTAATGGTTTACGTTTTCTTGCCATAATTCAAATTTGTTTTTTTATGGCTGCAAAGTTAATACATTTTTGTGAGAAATGAAAGAGTTGTCCCGGATTTTTTCAGTCTTTGTCCCGGATGTTGTGAGGTAGGAAGGAATGGAAGAAGGGGAAGATAGGAGGGGAATGGGGGAAGGAGAGGAAGGGAAAAGGTGAAAAAGTGAAAGTGAAAAGGTGAATGAGGTGAATGGTGAACGAGGTGAATTTGATGAAAATGGTGTATGCAGCGAATTGCAAAAAGGTCAAAAGGTCAAAAGTGACTTTTCGTAAAAAGACGAAGGGTTGATGACTGGCTCTTGAATATCGTTGATGACAGGTTCTTGTATATTCATGTTGAAGATTTCTTCTATATATAATTGTAGTACTTACGCGCGTACATTATTATATGGATTTTTAATAATTAATGGTATTTAATAATCTTAATCTTGGCATATTGATAATTATTATATGATATTTAGGATTCGTCTCATTTCTGTTCTTTGAAAAATCACATTCGTAAATTCGGCAGATTCACCCAATTCACCATTCACCACATTCACCTTTTCACTTTCACCTTCACTTTTTCACCTTCACTTTTTCACTTTCACCTTTTCGCTTTTGTCAAATGTGACTTTTGACCTTTTGACCTTTTGACCTTTTGCCCCTTTTGGATCTTCACCCATGCTCTCTCCCGATGTCCCCTTCGAACCCCAGTTCCAGGCGATTCCATCGCCTGTCCCTTTCCTCTCTCGATGCCCATTTTCCTACGTCGCGACGTAGCAATTCCTGCGTCCCGACGTAATAATTCCTGCGTCGCGACGTAGGAAAAAGAAGGCCTTGAAGGGAACTCAGCCCCTCAAACTGTCAGAATCTCTTTCTTTGCCAACTTATAATTTCCTCTCAATCGTTGCATATTGATAGTAGATTGTTAAAAATAGCCCCGTGTGTGCGACAACAGTGTGAAATGTAATCTCGAGATAGCAAAAAAGAGTATAAAAGTTTGGTGGTTTCAGAGAAATGTTGTATATTTGCATCATCAAAGTAGTTTGATAATAACTAGAATTATATAATATTTTTGAACCTATAACAAAATGAACGAAAAAAGAGTTTATACATTCGGTAATGGACAAGCCGAAGGTAATGCGAAGATGCGCGAAGTTCTTGGCGGTAAGGGTGCAAACCTCGCTGAGATGAATCTTATTGGTGTACCTGTTCCTCCAGGTTTCACCATCACAACCGATACATGTAATGAATATTATGAGGTAGGTGAGGAAAAAATCAAGGAACTTCTTCAGGATGAAGTAACTGCTGCTGTAGCTCATACAGAGGCTTTGATGAACTGCAAGTTCGGTTCCGTTGAGAATCCTCTCCTCGTTTCTGTACGTTCAGGTGCTCGCGCGTCTATGCCAGGTATGATGGATACAATCCTCAACCTTGGTTTGAATGATGAGGTGGCTGAGGGTATGGTCAAGAAGACCGGTAATCCTCATTTCGTTTACGATTCATATCGTCGTTTCGTACAGATGTACGGTGATGTTGTTATGGGTCTTAAGCCAGTTAACAAGGAAGACATCGATCCATTCGAGGCTATCATCGAAAAGGTGAAGGAAGAGCAGGGCGTTACTCTCGACAAGGACCTCTCTGTAGAGTCTCTCAAGAAGCTCGTTGAGCTCTTCAAGGCTGCTATCAAGGAGCAGACTGGTCAGGATTTCCCTACCAACCCTATCGAGCAGCTCTGGGGCGCTATCTGCGCAGTATTCCGTTCTTGGATGAACGAGCGCGCTATCCTTTACCGTAAGATGGAAGGTATTCCTGATGAGTGGGGTACAGCTGTTTCTGTCATGGCGATGGTATTCGGTAACATGGGCGAGACTTCTGCTACTGGTGTTTGCTTCTCTCGTGATGCAGGTAATGGTGAGAACCTCTTCAATGGTGAGTATCTTATCAATGCACAGGGTGAGGACGTAGTAGCTGGTATCCGTACACCACAGCAGATTACAAAGATCGGTTCTCAGCGCTGGGCTGAGCGTGCTGGCATCTCTGAGGAGGAGCGCATAGCTAAGTATCCTTCTATGGAAGAGGCTATGCCTGAGCTTTACAAGGAGCTCGATGCTCTCCAGGATAAGCTGGAGCACCACTATCACGATATGCAGGATATGGAGTTCACCGTACAGGAAGGCAAGCTCTGGTTCCTCCAGACCCGTAACGGTAAGCGTACAGGTACCGCTATGGTGAAGATTGCTATGGATCTCCTCCACGAGGGTATGATCGATGAGAAGACTGCTATCCTCCGCTGTGAGCCTCAGAAGCTCGATGAGCTCCTGCACCCAGTATTCGATAAGCTGGCTCTCTCTAAGGCTAAGGTCATCACTCAGGGTCTCCCTGCTTCTCCAGGTGCTGCCTGCGGTCAGATCGTATTCCACGCTGACGATGCTCAGGAGTGGCACGAGGACGGCAAGAAGGTCATCATGGTTCGTATCGAGACTTCTCCTGAAGACCTCGCTGGTATGTCTGCTGCTGAGGGTATCCTTACCGCTCGTGGTGGTATGACTTCTCACGCTGCCGTTGTAGCTCGTGGTATGGGTAAGTGCTGTGTATCAGGTGCTGGCTCTATCAATGTTGACTACAAGTCAAAGACTGTTGAGATCGAGGGCGTAGTTTACAAGGAGGGTGATTACATCTCTCTGAACGGTACTACAGGTCAGGTTTATGCTGGTCAGATCGAGACAAAGGCTGCAGAGCTTTCAGGCGACTTCAAGGAGCTGATGGACCTCTGCGACAAATATACAAAGATGGAGATCCGTACCAACGCAGATACTCCACATGATGCTGAGGTAGCTCGTGCATTCGGTGCTAAGGGTATCGGTTTGACACGTACAGAGCACATGTTCTTCGATGATCAGAAGATCGTTGCTATGCGTGAGATGATTCTGGCAGACTCTGTTGAGGGTCGTGAGAAGGCTCTTGCCAAGCTCCTCCCATATCAGAAGGCTGACTTCTACGGAATCTTGAAGGCTATGGATGGCTGCCACGTGAATATCCGCTTGCTCGACCCACCTCTCCACGAGTTCGTACCACACGATTTGGCTGGTCAGCAGACTATGGCTAAGGAGATGGGCGTAAGTGTTGAGGAAATCAAGAAGCGTGTGAACTCTTTGGCAGAGAACAACCCAATGCTCGGTCACCGTGGTTGCCGTCTCGGTATCACATTCCCTGAGATTACAGCTATGCAGACACGTGCCATCCTCGGCGCAGCTTGCGAGTTGAAGAAGGAGGGTTACAACCCATGCCCAGAAATCATGGTTCCTCTTATCGGTACTGTTCAGGAGCTCAAGCAGCAGAAGGCTATCATCCTCGCTACTTCTAAGGAAGTATTCATCGAGTACGGTGTAGAGGTAGAATTTGAGATTGGTACTATGATTGAGATTCCTCGTGCTGCTCTTACTGCAGGTCAGATTGCAGAGGAGGCTCAGTACTTCTCATTCGGTACTAACGACTTGACACAGATGACCTTCGGTTACTCTCGTGATGACATCGCTTCATTCCTCCCTGCATACATGGAGAAGAAGATTCTGAAGGTTGACCCATTCCAGGTTCTCGACCAGGAGGGTGTTGGTCAGCTCATCAAGATGGCTGTAGAGAATGGTCGCGCTACCCGTCCTAACCTCCGCACAGGTATCTGCGGTGAGCACGGTGGTGAGCCATCATCTGTTAAGTTCTGCGCTAAGGTTGGTATGAACTATGCTTCATGCTCTCCATTCCGTGTGCCTATCGCACGTTTGGCTGCGGCGCAGGCTGCTGTTGAGGAGTAATCCTCTCTTCTTTAGGAAGGCAGTACGATTAAAAGATTAGATAATTTGAGGGGGAAGTGTTTTGTCAGAAACACTTTCCTCTTTTTCGTTTTTTTAGCGATTATTGGATAGAAAAACAAGAAAAAACTTGCAGATTACAATTATTTTCTGTACTTTTGTCGGAAAATAGAGAAATATGACTGCAAGAGAAGATAGAGAAAAGGAAAAGTTTACCAAAGAAACTGTAGTAAAGTATTTCTTTGATATGAGTAAATCCACTTATACTATTATGGTTTTAGGTGGGTTGGCTGCATTATTTGGTATAGTTGAGACTAATGAAACTGGCACCATAAGTGCTATTTTGTTGGGCGTAGTGTTGTCTGCAGTCTTGTCTATTATTGGTTATGTAATTTCTAAACGTTAAGAGTATGAATACATTGGCTTTAACTTTTGCAATATGCTTAGTTCCTGCAACTGCATTTTTGATATGGCTCTTTACTCCTTGGGGAAAGAAATGGTCGAAGGAATTGTAAGAATGAAGAAGATGAAATATATAATGTTGGCTTGCTTGCTGACTGCAAGCCTGGGTGTCGGGGCCAAGTCGATGAAAGACCTGCTGGTTTCGATGCCTGATGAAGTTATGCCTTGTCTCAACAAGAACATGCGACTCGAATTTGCTGAGTTGCAGGAGATGGGAGTGAAGGCTGAAGTGAAGAATCTCCTGGAAGAGGTGAGCGTGATGGATACGCTGACCCAGGACTTCGTGCAGATCCGTGTGACCAAGGCTTCTACCTTGCAGATGAAGAAGTTGCCTGTGGAAAACGGAGATTCTGTGCTCTGTGTACTCAAGACTTTCGCTGGTCCCGAGAAGGAGAGTGAGCTCTATTTCTACAATCAGGATTGGAAGAAGATGGATGCTGTTCCCCTCTTGGATGGTAAGCGAATGGAGGATCTGGCAGAAAGCCTTATCCAGAAACCGGATACGATGAGCGAAACTCGATTTTCAGAACTGAAGGCGATGATAGAACCGAGAATGGTGAGTGCCTTGCTTTTGCAGAACGAAAACTCGCTGGTTGTACGCCTGTCTTTGCCATTGCTCTCTGCTGAAGATAAAAAGGCAGTTAGTGCAATAAAAGTGCAAAGAAGCTTTAATTGGAATGGGAAAATCTTTAAATAGAGTTAAAACTCTGTAGGTTTTTGCAATAAAATATGGAAAGTTGCAGGATTATTTGTAATTTTGCAGCGTGTTTTTCATGGTATTAGATTATTAAGGTTAATAAAAGATTGGTTGTCGGGAGACAATCAATTTTTTTTTGCCCTTTGCTTTTCTCTTCGTCCGATGACCGGTGGTTCTGGACGTATGGGGTGTTTTAGACGTGTGGGTTGTTTAGAAGATAAACAACCCGATGATTCCACAGATGAAAAGCAGCAGAATTGGATTCGCTTTTCTTACTTTGGTAAAGTAGAATGCACCCAGGAACACTGCTACGCTGGCACCGAAAGCAAATGGATTTTCTGTTGGTGATCCAAAATTCTCCTTGTTCATCAAGAGCACAGCAGCTGCGGCAATCAATCCGATGATGGCAGGGCGAAGACCGGCGAAGATATCCTTCACAATCTTGGAATCCTTGTGAGTTATCAGATAACGGCTGATGAGAATCATGATGATGAATGGCAGCCACATGATGGAAAGTGATGCCAGGAAGGAGCCCAGCCAGGCTACCCAGACAGGATAACCCGCATGGAGACAGGATGTGTAGCCTACATAAGTGGCGCAGTTAATGCCGATAGGTCCCGGCGTGGATTGACTGATTGCCACGATATCCGTAAACTCGGCATTGGTGAGCCAATGGTTCTTTACTACTGTTTCGTTGTGAATGAGCGACAACATCGCATATCCACCACCAAAATTAAATGTACCAATCTTGGTAAATATGATAAATAACTTCAGAAATAGCATATCTTTACTTTGAACTTTATGATTAGCTTTGCTTCTTGTACTTGCCGTAAAGCCAGCCGAGCACGCCGGCTGCTATGAGAATATAGATAGGTGAGATGCCGAATGCAGCAATCAGCGCACAACATACAAACGGAATCCAGATATTGTAGCGGTTGATGTTCGCCGTCTTTGCCATCTTGAAGCAAGGAGTCGCAATCAGCGCCACCACGGCAGGGCGAACGCCGGCAAAGAACTTGCCCACCCAGTAATTATCCTTAAACTGCTGGAAGAACATGGCGATGATGAGGATGGCGATGATAGAAGGCAAGGCGATGCCTACCGCACCCACGATGCCGCCCCATACACCCTTCGTCTTGTAGCCGATATGGCTCGCCATATCAATGGCGAAGATGCCCGGGGTAGTTTGAGCCACCACCATGATGTCCATAAATTCCTGTTTATCCATCCATCTGTTCTTATCCACGAATTCTCTCTCCATGATAGGTATCATGGCGTAGCCTCCACCTAGCGTAAAGGCACCAATCTTATTACACGTTAGGAAAAACTTTAATAACATTTTATCTTTTGTTTTGATTTCGCCTGCAAAATTACATATTATTTGTTAAATAAACTAGCTTTTTGGCGGATATTCTTAAAAAATCTGCGTTCTTTAAGAGATTTTGTGTATCTTTGCAGGATATAATCTGCAATGGCGCATCCCTTGAAAAGGAGGACATAGCAGACAGAAAAAGAAAATTAAAACCATAAGGAAATATAAGAATATGAATCTAAAAGTTCGCTTGGCGCTGATGAACTTCCTGGAGTTCGCAGTTTGGGGAGCCTATCTCACATCTATGGGCAACTATCTCGGCAAGGCCGGAATGGGTGCTGAAATCTCCTGGTTCTATACCATCCAGGGTATAGTATCTATCTTCATGCCTACATTGATGGGTATTGTTGCTGACAAGTATGTGCAGCCGCAACGCCTCTTGGGTTATTGCCATCTTCTGGCTGGTTTGTCGATGATAGCTCTTTTCCTGATGGGAGAGGCGAGTGCTACTCCTAACGAGGCTGTCTTCATGGCGGTCTATACCTTCAGCGTAGCTTTCTATATGCCAACGCTGGCGCTGTCGAATACTTCGGCGTTCACCATCCTGAAGAATCATGGACTCGATACCGTGAAGGATTTCCCGCCAATCCGCGTCTTCGGTACCGTAGGATTCATCCTTACCATGTGGATTGTCAACTGTGCTACCTGGGATAACGGTTCGTTTATGTTCCTCTTTACCGAGAATGCACATAAGTTCCAATACACCCACTTCCAGTTCCTGGTATCTGGATTGTTGGGCATCGTTCTCTTCCTCTACTGCTTCAGTCTGCCACAGTGCCCATTGGTGAAGAAGGAGGCACGCAGCTGGGTAGAGACCTGGGGCTTCGATTCCTTCAAGCTCTTCAAGAGCCGCGAGATGGCGATGTTCTTCATCTTCTCAGGCTTGCTGGGTATGAGTCTGCAGGTAACCAATGGTTATGCTACTCCGTTCATCACCAGTTTCAAGGGCGATCCTTCCATGCTCGATACCTTTGCAGCCAATAATGCCACTCTCCTGGTATCTATCTCCCAGGTGGCAGAGGCACTCTGCATTCTCCTGATTCCATACTTTCTCAAGCGTTATGGTATCAAGATCGTGATGCTCATCGCCATGTTTGCATGGGTGTTCCGCTTCGGATTCTTCGGATTGGGTAACCCTGCTTTCCCAGGCGTAACCCTCTTCATACTCTCATGCATCGTCTATGGTGTGGCATTCGATTTCTTCAATGTGTCGGGTGGACTGTTCGTAGATCAGAAGTGCGAGCCTAAGGTGCGTGCTTCTGCTCAGGGACTTTTCATGCTGATGACCAATGGCTTGGGAGCCTCTATTGGCACAATTCTTGCAGGACAGGTAATCAACCATTATTGTCATTGGGAGAATGGATATTTGATGGGCGATTGGCAGACTTGCTGGTTTATCTTCGCAGGTTATGCACTTGTGGTCGGTGTAGCCTTCGCCGTATTGTTTAGACCAAAGAAAGGATAATGAAAATGGAAAAAATAAAATTAGTTTATCAGGGAGCTTTCGCAATTCCTGATGCTGAGGAGGCTTGTGTTGTTACTCTTACTGATGTCCAGGAGGTACGTGCACTCTCCATCGTAACAGATAAGCCGATGGCTAATGAAATCAAGTTTCATCAGCTTGATAAGGATGTAAAACATCCGCATCTGGTAGATGTGTTGGCTAAGATGATTTGCGAACAGGGTCCTCAAGCCTATCATGTTGTTTTCGAGGCTAATGGAAACATCGGGCCTAAGGCAAAACTGGTAAATGCTACATCAGGATCAGAGTATTCTCTTCCACAGGATGAGGCTATCCTGCTGGCGGTAGCTGCAGGTCTGGAGATCTTTACCAATATGGATGTGCTTCAGAATTTTTCTACACCTTTCAGCAAGAATGTGATGAGTGTGGCGCTTCCTATCGTGGGATTGCCGGATTCACTTCTCAAGAAGGCACTGGAGAAAGCGGTAGAAGAAGAAAACTACGAGGGAGCTTCCTTTATCCGTGATGAGATGAAGCGCCGACAGGAAGAAAAGGATGAAAAAGACTTGACTGATAGATAATTGATAACGAATGAAAGAGGTTAGATATTTCTATGTGCCGGATGCGGCAAACCAGGTGGAATTGCCTGCTGAGGAGGCTACCCATGCGCTGAGAGTGTTGCGACTGAAGGGTGGTGATGAGATTTTCCTCATGGATGGGGAAGGATCTTTCTACCGTGCAGAGGTGACAGCTGCCTCCAGCAAGCGCTGTCTTTATGAAATCAAGGAGAATATGCCTCAAAAGCGTGCGTGGAAGGGGCATATCCATCTTGCCATTGCTCCTACCAAGATGATGGAGCGTATTGAGTGGATGGCTGAGAAGGCTACGGAGATAGGATTCGATGAACTCTCTTTCCTTAATTGTCAATTTTCTGAACGAAAGGTTGTGAAGACTCCTAGAATAGATAAGATTGTCATCTCTGCCGTGAAGCAGAGTCATAAGGCGTGGAAACCGGTAGTGAATGAGCTGGAGAGCTTCAAGGAGTTTATCCAGACTCCTCGTCCGGGCCGCAAGTTTATCTGTCATTGCTACGAAGAAGTAGAGAAGAAGGATTTCTTCCAGGAAATCTCGTCATTATCTAATGATGCTGATGGCAAGGACGCAGCATCTCAATCTTCAGTTGATAACAAGGACGCAGCATCCTCTTCTTCATCTGCTGATATCACTGTATTGGTAGGCCCAGAAGGCGATTTCTCTATAGATGAAGTTCGTCTTGCCTTGGCGAATGGTTATGAGAGCGTATCGCTGGGAACCAGCCGGCTTCGTACAGAAACGGCGGGACTTGTAGCTGTTCACATGGCGCATATTGCAAGAAGAATATAAGAAGATAATATGAGTGTTAGTGTGATGAAAAGATTGTATAAGAATTTGGTTTTGAAGAGCTTGGCACTTCTCGTTGTAGTGTTAAGCTCATGCTCAGGCAGCGATTACCTCAATGCCATTCCTAAGAAAAGTACAGCCCTTATCTCGGTGGATTTGCAGCAGATGGCTTCCGATAAGAATGCGGAGGACAAGGCTGGTATGCTCAAGTCTCTGCTCCATGTAGATGATGTAGATAAGTGTGGCATCGATATCTCTGAAAAACTTTATCTCTTCGAGAGTGCCGATGGTAACCTCGGTCTCTGTGCCAAGGTGAGCGATGAGGGGGATGTGGAAGACTGGCTTGCCTCGCTTGCCAAGAAGCGCATTGCTTCGGAAGTGAAGGAGCGCAAAGGTTTTCATTTCGCAGTATTGAAGGATTCATGGCTCGTCGGCTTCTCCGGTCAGGCGCTCCTCGTGATGGGTCCTGTTGTCGCTGATGCCCAGGCTCAGCTCCAGCAACAGATGGTAAAATATCTTAAAGCTGAAGAGGAGAATGGCATCACCGTTTCTCCTATGTTCGAGCGTCTGCAAACCATCTCTTCTCCTATGGCAATGGTAGCTCAGGCACAGGCTTTGCCAGAGAAGTTCGTAGCTCCATTTACCCTGGGTGCTCCTAAGGATACCGATCCTTCGCAGGTGGTTATCGCTGCCGATATGGAGGTAAAGAATGGCATCCTGCAGGTTCAGGGTGAGACTTTCTCCTTTAATGAAACCATCGACAAGGCGTTGCAGAAGGCGGCACAAAACTACCGTCCTATCAAGGGCAGTTATGTGAAATCGATGCCGGACGATGCCTTGGCGGGTATCTTCATGAACGTAAATGGCGAACAGTTCCTGCCGATGATGCAGAGCAACCGCAGTCTTCAGACTCTCCTGATGGGTATCAACCAGGCGGTGGATATGGATAACATCATGCGAAGCGTAGATGGCGATATGGCCATCGTCTTGCCTACCTTGGGTGATGCAGACCTGAAGATGATGATGGCTGCTAAGTTGGCGCATAGCAAGTGGTTGGGTGATGTAGATTACTGGAAGACTTCATGTCCTGCCGGTGCCAAGATAGCAAACTGGGGTAAGAATTCCTATTTCTATACCGATGGCAAGACTTCCTTCTATTTCGGCGTAACCGATGATAAGCAGTTCTTCAGCGGCAGCGATGAGCTGACGGCTCAGTATGCGGTGAAGCCAAGCAATCATCCGATAGATTCCAAGATCCAGAAGCTTATCGTGGGACAGAAGCTGGCGATGGTCATCAATCTCGCCAAGAGTTCTGATGGCAGCGGCACAGGCAAGGATGATGCCATCTCAACGGTTACCGGTCTGCTAGCCCCAGTCTTTGGCAATCTTACTTCTGTGGTTTATACTTTAAAGTAAAAAGATAAAACATTAAATAAAAAAACAAAGTGGAAAAGATTCAGCTTCATTCCGTTCTTCCTCAGGTTTTCGCCCAGCGTGAAGACCTGCATTCGGAGATATGGAAGCAGGATGTTACCTTCGAGAAAGGTCATCTCTATCTGGTAGAGGCTGAGAGTGGTAGCGGAAAGAGTACTTTCTGCAGCTACGTGCTCGGCTATCGTCACGACTACAGCGGAAGTGTGATGTTTGATAATGATGTTACCGCCAATTATAAGGTTTCCGATTGGGTTGAGATGCGAAAGCGTCATATCAGTCATCTCTTTCAGGAACTCCGTCTCTTCCCAGAGCTTACGGCGATGGAGAATGTAGAGATCAAGAACAAGATTACCGGTTTCAAGAGCCGCGAGCAGATCCTGCAGTGGTTTGATATGCTTGGTATCGCCGACAAGGTGGATGCCAAGGTAGGGAAGATGTCGTTCGGTCAGCAGCAGCGTGTAGCGATGATGCGTGCCCTCTGCCAGCCTTTCGATTTCATTCTTGCAGATGAGCCGATCAGTCACCTTGACGACAACAACTCCCGCATCATGGGCGAAATCATGATGAAGGAGGCGAAGGAGCAGGGGGCTGGCGTCATCGTGACCAGTATCGGTAAGCACATGGACTTAAACTATGAACATATATTTAGATTATGAATCTGGTTTGGAAGTTACTTCGTCAGCATATCAGCATACCTCAGTTTGCAGGCTTTGCCTTTGCCAACCTCTTCGGTATGCTCATCGTACTTTTCGGTTTTCAGTTTTATCAGGATGTGCTGCCTGTCTTCACCCAGCAAGACAGTTTTATGAAAGCCGACTATCTCATCATGAGCAAGAAAATAGGTATGGGCAATACCATCAGCGGCCGCTCCAATACCTTTTCGGGAGCTGAGATGGATGATGTCAGCGACCAGAAGTTCGTGAAGAAGATAGGCAAGTTTACCTCTACCGAGTACAAGGTAGATGCGCAGATGAGCGTAAATGGTGTGAATGTATTAAACAGTGAGCTTTTCTTCGAGAGTGTTCCTGATGGTTTCGTGGATGTTCCGCTCAAGGATTGGAAATACACACCCGGTGAGAAGGTGGTGCCAATCATCCTCCCGCGTACCTATATTAATATGTATAACTTCGGATTCGCCCAAAGTCATTCGCTCCCTAAGATCAGCGATGGACTGATGGGAATGATCGATTTCAACATCTGCATACAGGCAGGTGGCAAGAAAGAACTGTTCAAGGGAAAGGTCATCGGATTCTCATCCCGTCTCAACACCATTCTCGTGCCACAGGCATTCATGGATTGGAGCAACCAGGAGTTTGCGCCTAACCAGAAGAGCGATCCTACCCGTCTGATCGTAGAGGTAGGCAATCCGGGCGACGAGAACATCACCAAATATCTTGATGACAACGGTTATGAAGTAGAGACCGATAAGCTCGATGCCGAGAAAACCACCTATTTCCTCCGTATGATGGTATCGATGGTGATGATTATCGGTCTTGTGATTTCCGTTCTGAGTTTCTATATCCTGATGCTCAGCATCTATCTCCTGGTGCAGAAGAACTCTTCCAAGTTGGAGAATCTGCTCCTGATAGGTTACAGTCCGGGCAATGTAGCGAAGCCCTATCAGGTGCTCACCATCTCTCTGAACATCGTGGTACTGGTCATCGCCTGGCTCATCCTCTTCTTCCTGCGAGGATACTATATGGATTTCATCGAAGCACTCTTCCCTGACATCGAAGAGGGAACGATGTTTCCAGCCATAGCCTTAGGCTTTGCCCTCTTCCTTGTGGTTTCGGTTCTGAATATAGTAGCCATCCGTCGCAAGGTAATGAGTATCTGGCAGCGAAAGGAGTAAGCGCCCATACCCCCGTTCCAGGCGATTCCATCGCCTGTCCAAAGAGAAGAGTCCCCCTCCGCCACCCTCAAAAAAACTATAAGCAAACACCCCTTATTAATAACAATTTAAAGAAAATCTGCGTTATTTGCTTAACGCAGATTTTTTTTGTGTTATAAAACATCATTTTTAATGCAGATGTAACATTTATATCGATTTTTTTGTTTATATTTGCACTCGAAATCAATATTAAGGGAATGTTTCCCGGTATTATTAATTAATTTTTAGAAAAAAGGTATGCAGAAAAGATTGCATTTATTAATGGCTTTGCTGGCCTTTATGGTTACTACAGCCATGGCACAGATTACTACTTCTGGTTTAAGTGGTTCTGTGACTGCAAGTGGTGAAGACGTGATTGGCGCAACGATTGAGGCCGTTCACGTTCCTTCTGGAACTCGTTACAAAGCTGTAACCAACATTGATGGTATGTTCACTATCAATGGTATGCGTGTCGGCGGTCCTTACGAAGTCAAGATCAGCTACATCGGCTACAAGACTAAGGTCGTAAAGAACGTCACCCTTCAGCTTGGTGAAACTTACAACTTGAAAGAAACTCTTGATGAGGATGCTAAGCAGCTTGGCGAAGTTGTAGTAGTAGCAAAGGGTTCCAAGTTCAGTGTAGAGAAGACTGGTGCTTCTACCAACATCTCTAATGCACAGATTGCTAACATGCCAACTGTTAGCCGTAGCATTACAGATATCACCCGTCTTTCTCCTTATGGTGGAAACGGAATGTCATTCGCCGGTGCTGATGGCCGTACAGCTAACTTCACTGTGGATGGTGCAAACTTCAACAACAACTTCGGTTTGAGCTCAAAGCTTCCTGGTGGTGGTGCTCCTATCTCTCTGGATGCTATCGAGGAAATGCAGGTTGTTATTTCTCCTTATGATGTTCGTCAGACTAACTTCGTAGGTGGTGGTGTCAATGCGATTACCAAGTCTGGTACCAACAACTTCAAGGGTAGCGCTTATGTATATCACAAGAATGAGAACATGCGTGGTGATGCTATCGAGCGTGAGCAGATTTCTGGTGCACGTGAGAAGGATCAGCAGACTACTTGGGGTTTCTCCCTCGGTGGTCCTATCATCAAGAACAAGTTGTTCTTCTTCGCTAATGGTGAAATGGTCAAGACTCCTACAGTGGTAAACCGCTGGAGAGGTTCTGAGGATGGTATCGGTGATGCTGAGAACTATATCTCTCGTACCAAGCTTGCTGATTTGGAGAGAGTTTCTAAGTTCGTAAAGGATAAGTATGGTTACGATACTGGTTCATGGACCAACTTCCCTGCAGACGAGAGCAACTACAAGCTTCTCTTCCGTGTGGACTGGAACATCACAGACAAGCATCACTTGGCTGTACGCTACAACTATACCAAGAACCGTTCTTGGCAGGCTCCTAACGCATCATCTATGGATGGTGGTACACGTGCATCTGGTAGCCGTATGTCTCAGTACTCTATGTCATTTGCCAACAGTATGTATGCCAATGACAACCTCGTAAACTCTTGGACTGTTGACTTGAACAGCCGTTTCACAGATAATCTGTCTAACCAGTTCCTGTTCACATACTCTAAGCTGGATGATAGCCGTTACACCAATTCTTCTGAGTTCCCATTCATCGATATCCTCGATGGCGGACAGAAGAGCGTAGATGGAACTGCTGATGCTGATGGTACCAACAACTACATGGCTCTGGGTTATGAGTTGTTTACTTGGAACAATGCCGTACACAATACTGTATGGAATATCAAGGATGACGTAACTTACTATCTCGGTAAGCACAAGATCATCGCTGGTCTCAACTTCGAGCACCAGATGGCAGACAATGCTTATCAGCGTAATGGTTCAGGTTACTATCGTTACAAGAGTCTCAACGACTTCCTGAATGGAGCTGCTCCTGAGATTGTATGTTTGACCTATGGTTATGGTGGCAACAACAATCCTGCTGCCCGTGTACAGTATAACAAGGCTGGTATCTATGCTCAGGATGAGTGGCAGATGACTCCTCAGTTCAAGTTGACCTATGGTCTTCGTCTGGATGGTCTGTTCTTCAACAATTCAGATTTGATGACTAATAATAGGATTCTCCAAGAAGATTACAATGGTCGTCACATCGACTCAGGTAAGTGGCCAAATAGCTCCTTGACTGTATCTCCTCGTATCGGTTTCGTATATGATGTATTTGGTGACAAGACTTTGAAGTTCCGTGGTGGTACAGGTTTCTTCCAGGGCCGTTTGCCATTGGTATTCTTCACCAACTTGCCAACCAACTCTGGTATGGTACAGTATCAGGCAAATATCAATGCAACATCAAAGAATCCTCTTACAGGTGAGAAGAAGACAGATATGAACCAGTTTGCTGGTGGTCTTGTTGTTGATAAGGATGGTAAGCCAACAGCTGCAGCTCTCCGTGACAAGTTGATTTCTATGGGTTACCCAGAGAACATCACTCCAGAAGATGGTTCACTTCCTTCTGCTATCTCTGCTGTAGATAGAAATTTCAAGTTGCCACAGGTATGGAAGACATCTTTCGCTGTAGATTATCAGATTCCTGTGTCATTCCCAATGTCAGTTTCTGTTGAGGGTATCTTCAACAAGACATTGAATGCTGCTACATTGACCGACTGGAGCGTACAGGATGCCAAGGGCTTCCCACGTTTCAATGGTGCAGACAACCGCCCTGTATATCCTAAGGGATCTTCAGTAGGTACTCATGCTTATGTACTTGAGAACACAAGCCGTGGTTACGGTTGGTCATTCTCTGCACAGGTAAATGCTCAGCCATGGGAATGGTTGAACTTGATGGCTGCCTATACTCATACTGTATCTAAGGAGGTTACATCACTTCCTGGATCTAACGCATCTTCTGTATTGAACTACATCTCTACAGTATATGGTCCTAACAACATCAAGTTGCACAACGGACAGAATGTAACTCCTGATCGTGTCATTGCTTCTGCAACTATCCACGACAAGAGCAACAACCACTACAGCTTCATCTATGAGGCATGGCGTGGTGGTTACAACTACTCTTACATGACTGTAAACGATATCAATAATGATGGTTACAACTATGATGCTCTCTACATCCCAACCGACAAGCAGGTAGCTGACAATGAGTTCCGCTTCAAGTCAGAGGATGATAAGACCCGCTTCATGGATTATGTACATGCCAACAGCTACCTGAAGAATCATCAGGGTGAGTATGCAGAGGCTTACAGCCTTTACAACCCTTGGGTACATCGTATCGACTTCAGCTACAAGCACGACTTCAAGTTTGATGTGGCTGGTCATACCAATACTCTTCAGTTGAGCTTCGATATGAAGAACGTACTCAACTTCTTCAACTCTAGCTGGGGTGTCATGAAGTACTTGAACCCTGAGATTGGTTCAGATCCACGTATCTTGCGTTACGAGGGTCAGGATGCAGAGGGTTATGCAACCTTCTCTACTCCAAAGTCAATCAATGGTAACACCAAGACTTTCGTACCAAATCATGCTATCGGTCAGTGCTGGTATGCATCAGTGGGTCTCCGTTACATCTTCTAATTAATAAAGTATCGAAATTATGAAATTTAAATATTTATTCATCGCATTGATCGCCGTAGCAGGCTTCTTTGCAAGTTGTAGCGATGATAAGGACTTAGGTCAGCTTGATGGCATTCAGCTTTCTCAGTCATCTCTCTCTATTCCAGTAGAGGGTGGAAAGGTTGAATTTGATGTTACTTCTGCTGCTGACTGGAAGTTTGTTACCAATGACAAGAAGGGCAATCCTGTGGATTCTATTCCTGCCTGGATTTCTTCTTCTTGCACGAGCGGTAGTGCTGGTACAACTCATGTTGTTTTCAATGCTGCTGCTACAAAGGGTGCTAACAACAGTACCTTCAAGTTGGTAAGTGGTGCATATACTCAGTATATCACTGTAATCCAGGGTGTATTGAATCCTCCATTCTCTACCTGTGCTGAAATTCTGGCAGGTAATGATGGTGAGACTTATAAGGTGAAGGGTACGCTCACCAGGCTTTCTAATACTCAGTATGGTAACTGGTATATCAATGATGGTACTGGTGAAGTGTATGTTTATGGTACACTTGATGCCAATGGTAGTGAGAAGAACTTCGCTAGCTTGAAGCTGGAGGAGGGTGATGAGGTTACCATCCAGGGTCCAAGAGAGACTTACAAGGGTACTCCTCAGTTGAAGAACGTAACCGTTTTGAGCTATACCAAGTCTTTGATCAAGGTTGAAGAACTCGATAAGGATACCTTGAATAAGGCTGGTGAGGACTTCAAGGTTACCTTGACTGTAAAGGGTGAAGGCGTAACTGTTGACATCCCTGAGGCTGACCAGAGCTGGTTGTCTGTAAAGGGTATCGTTACAAGCGGTACAAAGGCAGAGATTACATTCCATGCCAATGCCAATGCCGGTGGTGCTCGTTCTTCTAGCATCGGTTTCATTTCTACCAAGGGTAAGCAGAGCTCTACTGTTACTGCTGCAGTTTATCAGTTGGGTTCTATCATTGAGTGCCCTATTGCTGACTTCAACAAGGCAGAAGCAGGTTCTACCGTTTATCGTCTGACTGGTGTCATTACTAAGGTTGCTAATGCAACATATGGTAATTGCTACATCAAGGATGCTACTGGCGAAACATACGTTTATGGTATCGGTGTCAAGGGCGACTTCGAGAAGAAGGGCTTGAAGGTAGGTGACGTCGTTACACTTACTGGTGTGAAGGATATCTATAATGGTACAGGTCAGATGAAGAAAGCAACTTTGGAGGATGTGAAGGTAGTAACCAAGATTTCTGTAGCTGACTTCCTGACTAAGAAAGATGACGAAAACGTTTATTACATGTTGGAAGGTACCATTACAGAGTTTGCCGGTCAGAAGAATGATTTGAAGACATACGGTAACTTCGGTTTGACTGATAAAACTGGTTCTGCTTACGTCTATGGCTTGACAGCAGGCTGGGGAGGTGAAGGCAAGAAGGCTGGTGAACTTGGCTTGAACTTTGGTGATAAGATTACCATCATTGGCTATCATACATCTTACAAGGGCAATCCTCAGGTAGGTGGTGCATTCCTCTTCTCTAAGGGTGAATAAACTGATAAGTAAGTTTAATAAATAGATAAGGTTAAGCGAGAATGTTACTGAATAGGTGATGTTCTCGCTTTTCAATTGTAGTTATGAAGACAAAATGGTTTTATCTTCTTTCCTTGAGTTTCCTCCTGGCTTTCTCTGCGTGCAGTAGCGACGGAGATGACCAGGGCTCGCGAAAGATTCGAATGCGAATAAGAATGTAGTTTCTGCTTCTGTTCCAACAGAAGCAACAGGGTTGTAATTCCCTAAGATTGTGGCGAATGGTACCTCTAGAAATGTGGTGCTCGTTCGCAGAACGGCTGACTATGGCGTTACCTATTCCACTTACTACGATTTGGATAAGAAGTCGCCAAGATGGTGCTGCTATCAGGTCTGCCAGTCTAATAATAAGAAAAACTGGACTAGAAAGCAGTGGAAAGGTGCCACCTGGATGGGTAAGAAATGGAGTGGGGAGCCGTTCCAGAAAGACCCGGATGTAGATGCTGATTGCCAGCCACCGGTTAGCAATGAGTTTAGCAAAAGTGGATATGATCGTGGTCACATCGTGGCTTCTGAGGATAGAGTTTACAGTCAGGATGCCAATGGACAGACCTTCTATATGACCAACATGTTTCCCCAGATGCATGATTTCAATGCCGGTATCTGGGAAGATATGGAGAAGCTGATCCGTAATTTCCTTACCTACGATATGAGTACCCAAGCATCTCATGCCAAAGACACGCTTTATGTGTGCAAAGGTGGTACCATTGATTCTTCTGATAAGATTTTGAATCATACGAAGAATGGTTATATCGTTCCGAAGTATTTCTTCTGTGCGGTTCTTCTGAAGAATGCCAAAGGTTATCAGGCTATCGGCTTCTGGTTCCGCCACAGCGCTTACGGTTCATCTGAAACGGTTAAGGGTCATGTGGTCAATATCAAGAGGCTGGAAGAGCTGACGGGACTCGATTTCTTCTGCAATCTTCCGGATGATATTGAGAGAAGCATAGAAAATGCTTCTTCTGATCCGAATACGGTTAAGGAAAAGTGGGGGATTCTAATCATTTCTCTTGTTGTATGCAATAAGAAAGAATCCGTATATGAAAAAGGGTGCGTCATCAATCCGTGACGCACCCTTTTAATTTATATGATACCAGTTGGATATTAGAACAGTTGGGCGAAAGCCTCGGCTGTCTTGCCTGTATAGGTTACCATCTCTGTAACTGGCTGGTAGCCGAAATCCTTGAAGGCAAGGAGCTGGGTGGCTACAAACTGATGGTCGTCAGAGAGGCACGCCTGCAGCTTCATATTACCCATGCTGATGGCTGATACCGGGAACTTCTTTATAGAAGATTCTACCTCGCTAGGGGCAGAGTTAAGGATGTTGAGGAGCTTCTTGCCATCCTCTGCTGAATATTCCTTCTCCTTGATCTTGATAGCACTGTTGGTTGGTTTGTAGATCAACTTGATGGTCAAACCCATGAAACCCTTCTTTACCTGTACATCGTCGAGTGCCAATACTTCCGCACCCATATCTAAATGATTAATCTTTGCCATAATCTTATTTCTTCTTTAAATATATATATATATATCTGTTTTTTTGTAATTGAAAATAATAACCGTATGCAATGCTTCAATGAGCCTTGCAGACATAACTATACTGTAAGCCTTCTCTACTGGGAATGCTTACACCTTATAATATATAAAAAGAAGAACTAACAGATGAGATGCCGCAGGCAAATGACATAATACTTGCTGGCGACATCAAAGTGGATAGGGGCGGTTTCCTGACGGAAAGGCTCCTTCGCACCTTCTATGACTGATAAAAGGGATGATAAAAAACGGATTCTATTGGTTAGCAATCTACTGCTTGCAGATGGGTTGCCATATATATTGCCACTTGGCAATAAACGCTGTGGACGACTGCTGCATACTCGATAGGCGGCATTGGATGCATCTTCCAGCTGGGCATCCTGCTCCTGCTGGTGAGGTGTAACTTTGGCAAGTCTATCCTTCGTATGGCTGGCTTCTGTTGCGTATGCTCCCTCTTTCTGTTGCGTAGCATCAGCAGCTTCAACAGCTAAAGAATCCTGATGAGATAAAGAAATAGAAGCAGCAGATACCTCTCCATAGCCTGAGAAGACCATGGACATCAGAAAAATGATGTAGAGTATCAACTGCTTCATATTTGATATTTGATGGTGCCGGGAATCTCCCGACACCGTTTTTTAAAATAATTAATAACTTCTTGCGATGATAACGCGAGCTACGGCAGGCTTGCCGCTCACCATATCAACACCTGGAGTCTGCTCGTAAGCGAATGGCACGCAACGGATGGTAGCCTGAGTCTCCTCCTTGATCTTTGCCTCGGTCTCGGCTGTACCGTCCCAGTGGCAGAGGAAGAAACCGCCATTCTTTACACGCTCCTTGAACTCCTCGTAGTTATCGCACTCATATACGTGAGCATCACGGTAAGCACGAGCCTTCTCGAAGATGTTCTTCTGGATGTCTTCCAACATATCCTTCACGCGCTCTACGATGCCGTCGAAGCTTACATTCTCCTTCTCCAAAGTATCACGACGCATGATCTCGATGGTGTTGTTCTCCAAGTCACGGCCACCCATTGCGAGACGAACAGGTACACCCTTCAACTCGTAGTCAGCAAACTTGAAGCCAGGACGCTTAGCTGTGTTGTCATCATACTTCACGCTGATGCCCAACTCGCGGAGCTGGTCGATAACAGGCTGCAGCTTGGCAGTAATCTGAGCCAACTGCTCCTCGCCCTTGTTGATAGGAATGATAACCACCTGGATAGGAGCCAGCTTTGGAGGCAATACCAGACCGTTGTCATCGCTGTGAACCATGATGAGGGCACCCATCAGTCGGGTAGAAACACCCCAAGAAGTAGCCCATACATACTCAGGCTTGTTCTCCTTGTTCAGATAGGTAACGTCGAAGCTCTTGGCGAAGTTCTGACCCAGGAAGTGGGAAGTACCGCTCTGGAGAGCCTTGCCATCCTGCATCATTGCCTCGATGGTATAAGTGTTCAAGGCACCGGCGAAACGCTCAGTCTCACTCTTCACACCCTGCAATACAGGTACACCCATATACTTCTCGGCGAACTCAGCATATACCTTCAGCATCTCCTGAGCCTTTGCCTCAGCCTCTTCCTTGGTAGCATGAGCGGTATGACCCTCCTGCCAGAGGAACTCAGAAGTACGGAGGAATGGACGGGTACGCATCTCCCAACGCATCACGTTACACCACTGGTTGCAGAGGATAGGGAGATCACGCCATGAATGGATCCAGTTCTTATAGGTATTCCAGATGATGGTCTCTGAAGTAGGGCGGATGATCAGCTCCTCATCGAGCTTGGCATTAGGATCCACCTCAACCTCTGTGCCATCCTCTGTAGAACGAAGACGATAGTGAGTAACCACAGCACACTCCTTGGCGAAACCTGCCACGTGCTCAGCCTCACGAGAGAAGAAGCTCTTCGGGATGAGGAGAGGGAAGTATGCATTCTGTACACCTGTCTGCTTAAACATCTTGTCGAGCTGCTGCTGCATCTTTTCCCAGATTGCGTAGCCGTATGGTTTGATGATCATACAACCACGAACTGGTGACAACTCTGCGAGGTCAGCCTTTACTACCAAATCATTGTACCACTGACTGTAGTTGTCAGCGCGCTTGGTTAAATTCTTAAGTTCTTTAGCCATATTACTAATTATATATTTTGTTTTTAAATTCTGCTATATATCTTGAGCGTGAAGACACGATGTATCTTGAGCGTGAAAACACGCCCAATAGGGAATTTCCGCCCCGAAATAGGCGATTTCCTTTCGCCATTTGGACAAATACCCTTAAATTTGCATGCAAAATTACAAAAAAATATTAGAAAACCCTCCATATTGGAGAAAAAAGACGTATCTTTGCATTTAAATAACATAAATATAGGAGAATTATAGTATGAAAAAGATGAAATTTACTGCTGCAGCGCTCTCAATGCTGCTCGTTTTGGGAAGTTGTGGAACTAGTCAGAAGACTGGTACAGCTGCTGGTGCAGGTGCTGGTGCTGCTCTTGGTGCTTTGGTTGGTGGTTTGCTCAACAACAGCCATCGTGGTACAGGTGCAGTAGTAGGTGCTGCCATCGGTGCTGCTGTTGGTGGTACAGCGGGTAACTTGATTGGAAAGCACATGGATAAGGTAAAGGCTGAGGCAGAGGCTGTGAAGAATGCGCAGGTTTCTACCGTTACAGATGCCAATGGTTTGACAGCTGTTAAGGTAACCTTCGATTCTGGTATCCTCTTCCAGACCAACAAATATGCGCTCAATGCAAGCGCTAAGAACGACTTGGCTCAGTTTGCCCAGGTTTTGAAGAACAATGCCGACTGCGAGGTAGCTATCCAGGGTTACACCGATGCTACAGGTAATGATGGCATCAACCTGCCTTTGAGCCAGAATCGTGCCAATGCCGTTTCTACCTACTTGAAGTCATGCGGTGTTACCAGCAGCCAGATCAAGAGTGTAGAGGGCTTGGGTTCAGCTAATCCTGTGGTGAATACTACTGCAGCCTGCGCTCAGAACCGCCGTGTAGAGGTTTACATGTATGCTAGCCAGGCAATGGTGAATGCTGCCAACAATGGTACATTGAAGTAAATAACGAATCAGATTCCCGATAAGGGAAAAAGAAGATAGATGATTTTAAAAAAGATCAGAAATATCGTAAGATGGGTGGTGGTGCTGTTTTTCAGTACCACCATTCTTGCTGTAGTAGCCTACCGTTTTATTCCGGTATATGTTACTCCGTTGATGATTATCCGCTGTTTTCAGCAAGTGGCTGATGGTGAAAGTATTACCTTGCATCATCATTGGGTTTCGATGGATAAGATTTCCCCTCACATGCCTGTGGCGGTGATGGCGAGCGAGGATGCCCGGTTTCTCAAGCATCATGGTTTCGACTTCAATGCCATCGAGAGTGCTGCCAAGAATAATGCCCGTGGCGGTAAGGTGCATGGTGCCAGTACCATCAGTCAGCAGACCGCCAAGAACGTATTCCTCTGGCCGGGCCGTTCCTGGACCCGCAAGGGATTTGAGGTGTATTTCACCTTTCTCATTGAAATGATGTGGAGCAAGCAGCGTATCATGGAAGTCTATCTCAACAGTATCGAGATGGGACCGGGTATCTATGGTGTCGATGCCGTGGCTGAGTATCATTTCAACAAGAAAGCGCAGGATCTCTTCCGTGGCGAGTGTGCCCTGATAGCTGCTACGCTGCCTAATCCTAGAAAGTTCAGTTCCCTGTATCCGAGTGCTTATATGAAGAAGCGCCAGCGACAGATTGAACATCAGATGAAATTCATCCCTTCCTTCCCTCGTGAGGGTGAAGACTACGACCCAAGCACGGCTGTAGGCGGATATAGGGGAAAGTGATTGTTAGTTAACAGTTGATAGTTAATAGTTTATGGTTTTTCCTGCTAAATATTGATTAATGGATTTATTGAACGACTTGAATGATGCGCAGCGTGCTGCGGTAGAGTATATTGACGGACCTTCGCTGGTGATTGCCGGTGCAGGTTCGGGCAAAACGCGTGTGCTTACCTATAAGATTGCTTATCTCCTGAGCCAGGGCATGAAGCCTTGGAGCATCATGGCACTTACCTTTACCAATAAGGCGGCAAGGGAGATGAAGGAACGTATCGGAAAACTGGTGGGTGATGACCTTGCCCAGCATCTCTACATGGGTACCTTCCATAGCATCTTTTCCCGTATTCTCCGTGCCGAAGCTGAGCATATCGGTTTCAATAATAACTTTACCATCTATGATGAAAGTGATTCTCGCTCACTGCTGAAGGCGATCATCAAGGAGATGGGACTGGATGACAAGGCCTATAAGCCTGCTGCCGTTCATGCCCGGATTTCGATGGCGAAGAACAACCTGGTAACTGCTGAAGCCTACGATAGCGACCCTGCCATCCTGGAGCAGAACAAGCGTGCCAAGATGCCTGCCATCGGAAAGATTTATGTGGCATACGTGCAGCGTTGCCGTCAGGCGAATGCGATGGACTTTGATGATCTCCTGATGCTTACTTTCCAGCTTTTCAGAGATCACGAGGAAATCAGACAGAAGTATGCCGGCAGGTTCGATTATATCCTGGTGGATGAGTATCAGGATACCAATCATGTTCAGATGTCTATCGTGATGCAGCTCTGTAAGGAAAAACTGCGTGTCTGTGCCGTAGGTGATGATTCGCAGAGCATCTATAGCTTCCGTGGTGCCAATATCGACAATATATTGAATTATCAGAAACAATTGCCTGGAACCCAACTCTTTAAACTGGAACAGAACTACCGGTCAACTCAAACGATCGTGGAGGCTGCTAACAGTCTGATTCATCATAACCGCAATCAGATTCAGAAAGAGGTGTTCAGCAAAAATGATAAAGGAGAGAAGATACTGTATAAGCCAGCCTACAGCGACAAGGAGGAGGCTCTGATAGTGGCGAAGAATATCCAGCGCATCAAGCGGCGGGATGATTGCGGATACGATCAATTTGCCATTCTCTATCGTACCAATGCCCAGAGCCGAAGCTTCGAGGAGGAATTCAGAAAGCAGGGCATCCCATATCGTATTTACGGTGGATTGAGTTTCTATCAGCGTAAGGAAATCAAGGATATCATCGCCTATTTCCGTCTCGTTGCCAACCCGGACGATGAGGAGGCTTTCAAACGTATCATCAATTATCCGGCTCGTGGCATCGGTGCTACCACCGTGACGAAGATTGCCGATTGTGCCCATCAGAACCAGGTGAGCTTCTGGGAGGTGATAGGTAATATAGAACATTACGGACTGAATGTCAACAAGGGTGCGCAGACCAAACTCGAGAATTTCCGCCTGCTCATCTCTTCCTTCATCGACCGTTCGCATACCCTGGATGTCTATGAACTGGGTGATGCCATCATCAGGGAGAGTAGAATCAGCGAGGATATCATGTCGGGCAAGAATGCCGATGATCTGGCTCGCCAGGAAAACCTGGAGGAGTTTCTGAGTGGTATGCAGACCTTCGTGGCAGGACGCCAGGAAGAGGGACGAATGGATGAAGCCTATCTTACCGATTATCTGCAGGATGTGGCGCTGCTGACGGATGCGGATAGTGAGGGAGAGAAGGATGAACCGAGAGTTTCGCTCATGACGATTCATGCGGCAAAGGGTCTGGAGTTTGCTACTGTTTTCGTAGTAGGTTTGGAGGAGAATATCTTCCCGAGTCCGCTTGCTGCAATCTCTGTCAGGGAACTGGAAGAGGAGCGTCGTCTGCTCTATGTAGCGATTACCCGTGCCGAGAAGCATTGCATCCTGACCAATGCCAAGAACCGTTTCCGATATGGCAAGATGGAATTTGATAATCCGAGCCGATTCATCAATGAGATTGATGCCAGTTTGATAGAGGGTGGTGACGAGGCTCCTGAATCTTCATTCGGTGGTGGCTATGGCGGAAGGATGCCATGGGATAGGGACCGATCAGGCTATGGTCGTGATTATCAGAACGCTAAGCCAGTAGCTTCGCAGTTCATTGCTGATCCAAAACCATCCTATACATCATCTTCCAGAGTAGGTGTTTCGCGAGGAGTTACTTCTCGATCTGAAGAATCACGTCCAACATTAACCCGTCGTCCTGAAGGCTTTAAATCTGTAAGAGCTGTGAATGCTGTACAGAGAATCATGGGTGATACTGCTACCTCTTCATCCGTTGCTTCAGCTGGTTCTTCAGCTTCTAATGCTTCCTCAGTCGCTGGTTCTCTCAGCGAGGGCTGTAGAATCGAGCATCAGCGTTTTGGAATAGGAACGGTATTGAAAATAGAAGGTACGGGCGAAAATACGAAGGCTACCGTAGAGTTCCAGAATGCAGGAACCAAGCAGTTGCTTCTGAAGTTTGCCAAGTTCACCATTCTCTCATAGAAACAAGTTCACCATTCTCTCATAGAAAATAGAAAGAAGATAAAAATGAGGATATGAAAAATCCCAGCAGGAAAAGCACTTCCAGCTGGGATTTTTCATATAGAATCTTTTATAAAGCTTCATCATCAGGACGCTGAATGGCAGGCTTCTTGATCTTTGGGAGATGCTTCTTGCGTCTCAGCCAGGCAGCCTTGCGCTGCTCGTAATCTTCGCGGTGGCGTTCCAGGAAATTATCTGCCATGAATTTATTCCTTGAACTTACTGTAGATTACCTTGATTTGAACAGGTCCTGTAGCCACTCGCTTGCCGTCCTTGGTGGTGTAATCCTTTTCTGGATCATCCGTTGCCTTGACCAGTCGGGTAGAGGTGAGCTGCATATCGTGATTAATCTTGGTAATCACGGTAGCATTGTTCTGGGTACTTGTGGTCAAAGTCACAGGTACCAGTACCACCTTGTTCCAGTTTTCACTCTTGTCCTTGTTCCTGTACATCGCAGTAACCAGGTTACTGATGTTATAGAAGGTATAGGCATTCTTCACGCCTGTTGAGTTCTTGTTGTAAGAAGCCGTATAAGATGTACGGTTGTCTGTCAGCTTGTTCTTCTCGAAGAAGGCATCCAGACTGTCTTGCTGTACCATCAGGATCGTAGAAGGAACGCTGAACTGATAGTCGTTGTTGTTATCTACATTATTCATTCTTGGGAAAGAGATGGTAGCTGTATTCAGCGTATCCTTCTCATGACCCTTCATGATATCCTCTACTGGCAGCGTTACTTCTGTGAAGATGCCGGCTGGTGACTTCAGATAGGTACAGCTCTCATCGTTTGCCAGACTATCCAATGTCTTGGTGTCGTTGGTAATCTTGTTGAGCTGCAGCACCTCTTCTGTACCGTCAAAGCGGTTGAAAGCGAGACCTGTTACGATACTGTCGTTGCCCGCAGAGTTCTTCACCGTCTTCTGGATCTTGTAGTAGAACTGCAATTCGGTATTCCAGATGTTGGCTACGTTTCCGATACCGCCGGCATGCTTGATATAGAAACCAGGACAAACCTTGTTGAGGAAGTCCCAGTTGGTCTTGAAGTACTCAGGATGCTCCACGAAGGTATTCATCACGTAAGAACCGTAGTTCTTGTAAGTCTTGCCATCCTTTGCCGGATATGGCTTGTTCAGATAGATCTTGAAAGCCATCGTCGTGCTGTTCAGGTTATAGGTGGCGCTCGACGAATAGTTTTTCTCGCTCACCCAGTTGTCCTTGAAGGCATCATAGTCAGAGTAATACTCCTGATCCTCGCTCATCGGCTTGCTCATCTCGTAGGCAGTAGCCTTCATCGGTGCGAGGGTATCACCGTATGTCGTCTTGTATGATACCAGGAGATAGCATGAATCCGCCTCGATCTTGCCATCGTGTGCATTGCGGATGTACTCCAAAGTGTCCAGACTGAATGATGACAGTACGCCAAACTGGGTCATATAGTCGCCAGCTACGTAGGTACCGGTCTCAGGATCCTTCACCTTACCAATCATACCCGTATTGTTTCGGCTCAGGACCGGGCCGGAAACGATGGAGCGTGAGGTGACGTTGAACACCTGGTCTTTGATAGAGATGTTATCAACATCGTTGGTGATCGACGATCCGATGTTATCGGTGGTGTCATCACATGCAGCAATAGTCATCGCTGCTATAAATAACGCTGTAAATAGTCTTAAAATCTTCATTATCCTTGAAATGTGTCTAATTTCTGAAGCTTACTCCTCATCAGGGCATACTTCGTTGATGAATGTCTTGTAGGCATCCGCAAAGTCCTCGCCAGGATAAGCGAGGGTTGGCTTGCTCTTCTCATTGGCATAATCCAATAGAGTTCTGTTTGCCAGGCTTTCGCCTTCAATCACACCGTCGCTGTAGTCGATGGCCATCTTGCCCAGCTCTGTGAAGTCGAAGTCCTCCTTGTAGCCAGAGAGCAGTTCCGACTTGGCATCACGGAACTCCACGCAGCGCTTGAAGTGTGTGCCGAGTTCGCCTTTCAGCTCGTTGGTATAGAGTGAGAGGATCACCTTTGAATTGGCGAAGGATGGCTCCTCTGCGTATGCTGTCTTGATATAGAAAGGAACCACAGCGCTTACCCAGCCCTGACATACGATGACGTCTGGTTGCCAGCGAAGCTTCTTCACGGTTTCCAATACACCGCGTGCGAAGAAGATGGCGCGCTCTCCATTATCTGTATATTCCACACCCTGCTCGTCGGCTGCCATTTGGCGGCGGGTGAAGTAATCGTCGTTATCAATGAAATAGATTTGTTGACGTGTTGTTGGTATAGATGCAACCTTGATGATCAGCGGATGGTCTGTATCATCTATGATAAGGTTCATACCAGACAGGCGAATCACCTCGTGCAACTGTCCACGACGCTCATTGATGGTGCCCCATTTAGGCATAAAGGTGCGAATCTCAAAGCCTGCTTCCTGCATCTTCTGAGGTAATTCGCGTCCCATGATAGACATGTGGGTCTCGGCTACGTATGGGTCGATCTCCTGATTGATAAATAATACTTTCTTTGCCATAAATTTAATTTTTATTCTTACGAATTAGGTGCAAAGGTACAAAAAAAACTCCAAAAAAGCGTATTTTTCTTCTGAAATTCAATAATTTCGGCAATAATTCGCATATTTTTAGGTTTTTTCTTTCTTATTTGAGAAAAAAGTTGTTATTTTGCACCCGAAAACAGATAAGAAGATGAAAGTAATCAATAAGATTGTTGACCTCCAGAACGAACTTTTCGATCGTTGCAAGGAGGGAAAGGAAATCGGCCTTGTGCCAACTATGGGCGCGCTTCATGAGGGTCATGCCTCTCTGGTTAAGCGCAGTGTTAAGGAAAACGGTGTTACGGTAGTTTCCGTTTTCTTGAATCCTACTCAGTTTAATGACAAGGGTGACCTGGAGCGTTATCCACGTACACTCGATGCTGACTGCAAGCTCCTCGAGGCTTGTGGCGCTGACTATGTGTTTGCTCCTTCTGTAGAGGAGATGTATCCTACACCGGATACCCGCCACTTCGAGTTCCCTCCGGTAAGTACCGTTATGGAGGGTGCCAAGCGTCCGGGCCACTTCAATGGTGTATGCCAGGTGGTAAGTCGCCTGTTCTATATCGTTCGTCCTACCCGTGCTTATTTCGGTGAGAAAGACTGGCAGCAGATTGCTGTCATCAAGCAGCTCGTGAAGTACATCAACAGTGATGTGCAGATTGTGGAGTGTCCTATCATCCGTGATGAGGATGGCTTGGCTAAGAGCAGCCGCAATACCTTGCTGACTGCTGATGAGCGTACCATAGCGCCTAATATCTACAAGGCTCTGAAGGCGAGCGTAGAGTTTGCCAAGAATCATACCGTGCAGGAAACTCACGACAAAGTTGTGAACGACATCAATGCCGTAGAGGGTCTGGAGGTAGAGTATTTCCAGATTGTGGATGGCGACAGCCTGCAGGATGTTTCTTCATGGGAAGATAGCGCCTATGTGGTAGGTTGCATCACCGTATATTGCGGCAAGACACCTATCCGTCTCATCGACCATATCAAGTATAAAGGATAATTCCTCTATAGAATGATGAAGGAATCATTCTTCTATAGGTTTTCTTTATGATTAAGTTTAATCCGTAATAGAAGTAATAACAGAACAATGCAGATTGAAGTATTGAAGAGTAAGCTCCATTGTGTGACAGTAACTGAGGCAAACCTGAATTATATGGGTAGCATCACGATAGATGAGGATCTGATGGACGCTGCTAACCTGATAGCAGGAGAGAAGGTGCAGATTGTGGATAACAACAATGGTGAGCGCCTGGAGACCTACATCATCAAGGGTGAGCGTGGCAGCGGTTGCATCTGCCTGAATGGTGCAGCAGCTCGCAAGGTGCAGGTGGGTGATACCGTCATCATCATCGCCTATGCCCTGATGGATTTTGAGGAGGCAAAGACCTTCAAGCCTACCGTGGTTTTTCCGAAAGAGGGAAACAAGGTATAAATATCGTATGATGATATAGCATCATATGATTGATTATCTCCCATGATGAGAAATGAATATGCGTTCCTGTGGATAGATGAATCCGTAGGAACGCATATTTGCTTTAAGGCTCTTTTGAAGTTGCTTTAAGGCTCTTTTGAAGTTGCTTTAAGGCTCTTTTGAGGTTGGTTTAAGGCTTACGTAACGTTTATCTAAGCCTTAAACCAACTCCAAAAGAGCCTTATTTCGATTTCAGTTTATACTTTGTTTTTAGAGAAATGACTCATGATGAAACGGCCCCCGAAGCTCAATATCAAAACGATGATGGTGAGCACCACGGCTGCGGCATACGCTCTGTTCTGGACATCCTCCTGCGGTGCGCTTAACTGGAAGAACACGCTCAGGGGGAGGGTGGCAGCCTGCTGGTTCAATCCATGCGGGATATGATCGGAGAATCCTGCCGTAAACATCACTCCGGCGCAATCGCTGATGGCTCTACCTATACTTAATAAGGTAGCGGTGGCGATGGCTGGCGCAATCTGTCTCAATACCACACCGATGGTTTCTATCCTCGTGGCACCCAGACTATACGATGAGTCGAGAATCTCCTGCGGAATCGTCTTCGCCACTTCATCCATCGAACGGATGAGTATCGGAACGATGAGAAGGGTGGTAACGAGGATACCTCCGCCCAGCGATGCCCTGATTCCCAACCATACCATCAGGGTAAAGGCGAAGGAACCATAAACGATGCTCGGAATACCGAAGAGCGTATCGTATGCCAGTCGGGCTACATATCCGAATCTCGAATTAGGCTTGAGATACACATTCATATAGAATACCACGGGCAGCGAGATGATGAGTCCGAGCAGCGTAGAACCGCCCACGATATAAAGGCTTCCCACAATGGCATTGAGGAAACCGCCCTTGCCGCCCAGATAGAATCCGCCACTAGGCAATTGGCTCACCATCTCCCAGGAGAGCACCGGAAGTCCTCGCCTGAAAATGGTATAAAGAACGCTCAGTACGAAGAAGGCAACAATGCCTATCGACAGGAGCATCAAAACACCAGAAGGTACCGGCAAGGAAAGGCAGGAATCCGAACTTGCCTTCCATCGGTCGCCAGTTGCTCTCTGTGAGGAGTTCCCACAGGCTATACTGTCTCAATATCGGCTCCGACTTGATAAACAGTCCCACTGCCATGATGATTACCAGGAATATGGAGGCGATGGTCAAGAGAAACATCACCTGTCCTGCTATCTTATCCTTTGCTATTCTATAATTCATACTCGTATTTTATTATCCGAATAGGCTAACGCCCAATCCCAGCAGCAGGAAAGCTGCTGCCTCCAGGATATTGATGATCAAATTCTTCATAAGCCAATCCTATTTTATAATCTCAGAAAAGAGAAATTTTAACTTCTCTGATGCAGTCCGCATTCTCGGTGCTCCGGCGATTCCTACCACCATCTTCCGGCTCGGATATCCTCACCTGGTTGGATGGCCCTTGTACAAGGTTGGCAGCCGATGCTCGGATAGCCCTTGTCCTGCAGCTTGTTATAAGGCACATGGTGTTTCTTTACATACTGCTCCACATCCTCTTCACTCCAGTTGATGAGCGGGTTCACCTTGATCAGGTTATGGATGTCATCCCATTCCACCACCTGCATATCCTTGCGGGTCACGCTCTGCTGCTTTCTCAATCCGCAGATCCATACATCCTGTCCCTGCATCGCCCGTTTTAAGGGTTCCAGCTTTCTCACCTGACAGCAGCGGTGTCGGCTTTCTATCGAATTATAGAAGAGGTTGATGCCCTCTTCCTTCACCATCTGCTGCACCGCCTCGTAGTTCGGGAAGAACACTTCCAGGTTGATGCCATACGTCAGATTGGTCTTGTCGATGAGCTGGTAGGTCTCCGGAAAGAGTCTGCCGGTATCGAGTGTGAAGATACGGGCAGTTTTATCCGTCTTCACGATGATGTCGGTAAGTGTCTGGTCCTCGATGCTGAGAGAAGAAGAAAGAGCGATGCGCCCTTTGAATGCCTGCAGGAAATAACCGACGATATCCTCGGCAGGCGCATCGCTGAATTTCTTATTGAGTTCCGGAACGAGAGACTGAAATTTCTGCATTTTATATATCATGCTGTAATGTTTTGATGTCTAATGTTCTATATAATATTCATTATTTCGAGAATAGATATAACTATGAACACAAAATAAATGATTACATCAGTGCTGTTTTGTATTCGTAACTGTGACATTTGTCTTTTTCCTTTGTATCTGTTTTCAATCTTTATCCTATATAATAGGGTAAGTATAAAACATAGCGAGGAAATTACAAACCAAATATAAGCTCTCATAATTATGATAATTATTCTGCAAGACACATAGCCATGTCTATTGCGAAAAATGCCCATCCAACATAAGGTATGGCTCTTCTAGCAATAATTTTTCCTATGGCTCTTACTGCTCCTCTTCCTGTTACAAGACTTCTTATTCCTAGCCCTTCAAGTACGCATCCTCCCAGAGATGTTCTTGTTGTTGTCTGCATTGCTTCTGTTTTTTGAAGTTCTGCTATAGCAATTGCGTAAACAGCAATTCTAGGATCAGAATTATCACTAAAAAACTCTTCGTAATCAACATCATTAAGTTGAAGAAAATTAATACTCTCTTTTACGAGTAGTGACACTGTTTCAGTTTGTTCTTCGTTTACGCTTCTTGTTTCTTCGTGTTTAACGATTTCACCAATTTTTGAAATATAGGTTGGAACTCCTTTTATTTCTATTTTATCAGAAGGCAGTTCTGGTGTGTTATCTACAGAAGAAATCTCAGGTGTATTATCGTCGGAAGTACAACTTGAGCCTACGAACAAAAATAGTAAGAGCAAGATACTATTGCTTAGAAAATCAAAAACTTTTTTCATTTGTTGTATTTTTTATTAATGTTGTTAACTGTTATTTTAATTATTTAATCAATCCTGCTCCCACGGTCTCATTCGTATCCGGGTCGATGAAGATGAGGCTGCCCGTTACTTTATTCTCCGTGTATTTGTCGAATACCAATGGGGTGGCGGTGTGGATGGTGATTTCGGCAATATCGTTCATTTTCAATTCCGATACACCCTCTTCCTTCTCCAGCGTGTTGATGTTGCGGCGATAGTTGATGCTGCGAATCAAACCCTGAGTCTCGAAGGTTGCCTGGCGAATAACGTATTTGTTTCTTACGGCAGCAGGGCGCTCGTTGAACCAGCAAACATCCAATGTGATATCCTGTTCGATGCTAGGCTGCTTCTCGTCTGCCTTCACGAGGGTATCGCCACGCGAAATGTCGATATCATCGTTCAGCGTCAGGGTAACGCTCATTGGGGCATACGCCTCTTCCAGATGCTCCTCTACGAAGTCGATGCTTTTTACGGTGCTCTCCGTGCCCGATGGCAACACTCTGATCTTATCGCCCGGACGGATGATGCCACCGCTTACTCTGCCCGCATAACCACGATAGTCTGGGAACTGGCTGCTGATAGGACGAATCACATACTGTACTGGGAAGCGGAAGAAATCGCTCACCGTTTTATGACCCACCGGAACCGTCTCCAGATAGTTCAGTAAGGTAGGACCCTCGTACCAGGTAGTCTTATTGCTCTTGTTCACCACGTTGTCGCCATCCTTGGCGCTGATAGGGATGAACACCACGTTCTTGATATCCAATGCCTCCGACATCTTCTTATAGTCGGCAACAATCTTATCATATACATCTTTACTGAAATCAACCAAGTCCATCTTGTTGATAGCCACCAGAATATGAGGTATTCCGAGCAGTGAAGAAATATAGCTGTGACGCACGGTCTGTTCCAACACGCCATGGCGTGCATCGATGAGAATGATGCTCAGATCGGCTGTACTGGCACCCGTCACCATGTTGCGTGTATATTGAATATGTCCCGGAGTATCAGCGATGATAAACTTGCGTTTTGGTGTGGCAAAATAGCGGTAAGCCACATCGATGGTGATGCCCTGTTCGCGCTCTGCACGGAGACCATCCGTGAGCAAAGCCAGGTTCACTTCTTCATTACCACGGCTCTTGCTTGCAGCCTCCACAGCCTCCAACTGATCTTCGAAAATCGACTTGCTATCATAAAGCAATCTTCCTATCAAAGTACTCTTTCCATCGTCCACGCTGCCCGCAGTAGAGAAGCGGAGCAGCTCCATATCTAAATAACCTCTTGTAGATTCCATCTTGTTCTCTTTTAAATGTTAAGTGTAAAAACATCAGCCTTGAAAGCTCAAGGCTCAAAGTTCAAAGTCCTAGAAGTATCCCGCCTTCTTGCGGTCTTCCATTGCCGTTTCGCTTCGCTTGTCATCGGCTCTTCCTCCACGTTCAGTCACACGGGTAGAAGCAATCTTGTCGATGCTTTTCTGCACGCTTCCCACGATGAGTTCGGCTCCGAGTTTCTTAGCCAGTTCATCACGATACTGGATGGTTTCCTCAAAGTTATGTCCCGTGTCGATATGGAGCAGCGGGAACGGAATCTTCGCCGGATAGAAAGCCTTGTAGGCAAGATATGTAATCACGATAGAATCCTTGCCACCCGAAAAGAGGATGACTGGACGCTCGAACTGGGCAGCTACTTCGCGGAGCACGTAGATAGATTCTGCCTCTAGTTCCTTGAGATGTTTGATAGTCTTATTGTCCATAATCTATGTCTTTTTTATTGTTATTTTTCTGGGTGCAAAGGTACTGCGATTTTGCCACTTGGGCAATACCACATGGGGTGTAAAAAGACTACCATACAGGGAGTAAAGAACATACCATACATTTGGTATAAGACTGCCAAACGTATGGTATGTATGACGGATAAGGATGTGTATCCTATATATAATAAGGTGTAATTACTTTATAATGAAGGGTGTAATTACGATGGGTTAAGGATAGATCTCGATATGGCTGCTGCCGGAGTTGCCATTCTTGATAATCCTTATCTGGGTGGTGATGCGCTCGCTCATCGTGTCGGTATGACTGATGACGCCCACCTTCTTGCCTTGCGAATTTTGCAGCATGGCGAGGGAGTCGATGACGGTGGCGAGGGTATCGGGGTCGAGGGTTCCGAAGCCTTCATCAATAAACAGGTTCTCGAAGGAGATGTTGCGGGAAGACAACGCCGACAAGCCCAGGGCGAGACCGAGACTCACAATGAAGGTTTCGCCACCTGATAGGGAGGTGGTGTCTCGGATATCGTCGGCACGGTCGTGGTCGATGACTCGGATGCCAAGGGAATGCTTCACCTGCTGCAGTTCGTAACGGCTGTTGAACTTTCTGATTTCCTGGTTGGCATGAGCTATCAGGAAACTGAGCGTATAGCATTGGGCTATCTTGCGCAGCGTCTTGCCGTCTGCTCCGATAGCATCCGTAATGGCTGTCCAGTCGTCCTTTTCCTGTGTTACGAGCTTCAGCGCCTCAGCCTTGTCACCCAACTGCTTCGCGGCTTCCTGATGGTTCTGCATTCTGGCGTTGGCAGCAATCAGTTCGTTGCGCTGGCTTCTCTCCTGATACTCCTGCTGAATGGCTAAGAGAGCATCCCGCGACTTGGCAGGCTGATGTTCCAAGTGCTGCTGATGTGCCTTTTCTGCGCTCTGGTAAAGGGCGGTAGTTGAAGCCACGGCTTTCTCCTTTTCGTCCTTTTCCCGTCGGATGGCATTCCAGTCTTCGGCAGAGTGAAGCATCTCCCAGATGGTATTACGGTCGATGAATCGTGGCTGGATACTTCTTTCGTCAGAGCCTTTTTCTTCTGAGTTTATCTCTTCGAAACCTTTTTCCTCGATGCCTTCCTCCTCGAAGTCTTTTCCTTCGATGCTCTTTTCTTCAAGCTGCTTATTATATTCCTCAATCCAAAGATCGAGTTCCTTTTCCTTCGCCTGCAGATTCTCTTTCATCGTCTTGTTATGAGACAGCATGGTTTGATGCGAACCTTTACTGTTGGCGAGTTCAGCCTTCAGTTTGTTGATGTTCTCGTTCTGGTTATCTGCAGCTTTCGTAGCTTCGTCCTTATCCGCAGTCAGTCTTTGTTCAGCCGTATCAGGCTCTTCGCCATTCAGAATCTGCTTGTATTGCGCCTGCCATTCCTCCATTTCCTTCCTGGCGCTATTCCATGTCTGAAGGGCTTTCTCGTAAGCCTCCTCCTTGCTCTTTTGCTGCGAGGTGAGGTTGATGGTAAGTACTTTCTGCTCAGCTAGTTTTGTAGCGCAGGTTGAAGCGCATTCCTGAGCTTTGTTCTGTCTCGTTGAAGCCTTGCTTTCATACGCTGCTTCGTCCTTTACAGACTTATCCTTGAGTTGGGTCAGCCGTTCTATCTCTTTCTGAATCTGATTGAACAGGCTCAGTTTGCTGGTCGCATCTTTCGCCTTGTCGTCATAGATAGGCAAGAGCGATTTCAGTTCAGCTTCTGCCTTCGGAATCTTTGGATACTGAGCGATGAGCACCTTCCATTCCTCTTCGTAAGTTGCGATTTCTCCCGACAGTTTTTCCTGTTGCTTCTGGAGCGTCTGTACTTCGCCGTCGTTCTGTTTTCTTTCGCCGGAAAGATCCTTCTCCAGTTTCTGCTGCAGTTTCAGCAGATCCTCCTTGGCTTTCAGAAGTTGCGAGAGTTCCGTGGTGGCTTCCTCAAACTGCCTGTTGTCGGTATGATAAGGATGAGTCGTGCTGCCGCAAAGCGGACAAGGCTTGCCTTCGGTCAGGTTGGCGCGATGAATCTCCCATTTCTCACTCACCATCAGGGTATAGGCATTTCTCAGCGTCAGGGTCTCTTGGGTCAGCGCCTCGATGGTCAACTTGCCCAGCGCCTCATCTATCTCTGCGTTTCTCTTGCCCAAGACCAGAATCCGCTCCTCATTCTTCTTTTTCTCTACTGTGGATGCGTCGAGATGCGCCACAACCTTGATGGCTTGCTGGACATCTTGCAGTTTCCGGTCGGCTACAGTCTTGCTGTTCTGCAGTTCCTCTATGTTCTGTCCGGCAGTCTTGTTCTTTTCCGTCTCCCAAGCCTGTTCTGCAGCTTGCGTCGCTTCGTGCAGAACCTGTTTCTGCTTCGCAATCTCTTCCTTTGTCGTTTTGAGGGCAAGGTTCGCTTTCTCCGTTTCAGCTTCCCATTTCTTGATGTTTCGGGCGTTTTCCTCCACGTCTTTCTGGGCAGATTGATTCTCTTTCTTTGCCGACTCCAATGCCTCTTTCTTTTCTTTCAGATTCGGCATTGCCGCTTCCATTTTTGTTTTCAGCGCTCTTGCTTCAGCGATAACCGGCAGGGTCTTTTCCTGCTGTTCCTGTGCCTTGCTGACTGCTTCCTTCAGACTGGCGAGAGTTTTCTCGCTTTCATCGATGGCAGACTCTTGGCTTTTGATGTTTCCTTCCGCTTTCAAGATGTTTCCTTCCTGTTCGTGGATGCTCTGCGTCTGTCGCTCCACTTCCTGCAGCAGGTTGACGGCTGGCTGTACTTCATCGTGCAACTGCAGACGGAGAATCTGGGCTTGCATCTCTTTAACGGCATTTGCTGCTTGCTCCATATTCTCCTGACAGATAGTGATTTGCTTAACTTGCTTGTCGCTTTCCTCAAACCATTGCAAGTCTTTCGTGATGGCTTGCAACTGGCTGTCGAGTTCCTTCTCTGCCTTTTCCAGGCGGGCGATTTCCTCCTGCAGTTGGGCGAGTTCTTCATCGTTCAGCAGGTTCTGTTTTACGGCTTCCACCGATGCAGCCATCTGGTTGTAGGCATCCGTTGCCTGGTCTTTCGCCTTCTTGATTTCAGTAGCGATGTTCGTATAGGTTTCTTCGCATCCTATGAGTTTTTCCAGGAGTTCGTACCGCTCGTTTTCCTTTGCCGTCAGGAAGTTGGCAAACGAGCCTTGGGCGATGAGTACGGTGCGGAGAAACTGGTCGTAGTCGAGTCCGATGATGTTCGGCAGCTCGTTCCAGTCGGCAGTTTCCTCTGTTATCTCTTCTCCGTTTCTCGTGATTTTATAGAGCGCAGTCTTGGCGTTCTCGTAGCGCACTCTCTGGAATCTGACGTGCCATTCTGCGCGGTAGATGCTGCCGTTGTTGGCAAGGAAGGTGAGCTTGCTGTAGCCCTCTTTCTTGCCACGGGTCAGGATGTTTCTACTGTCGGTAGGAGCCAGACGGTTGTTTTCGCTGGCATCGGCTGCTCCGAAAATCTCGATGCTCTGGTTCTTGTCGCCTTTCTTTCGAGGGTAGCGAGGGGCGCGGTTGTAGAGGGCAAGGCAGATGGCGTCGAGGAGGGTAGATTTGCCACTTCCCGTCGGACCAACGATGCTGAAGATGGTGCTCTCGCCTAAAGCACCTTTCTCAAAGTTAATGACCTCGCCTCCCTGTTTGTCAAGCGAAGCGAGATTGAGTATTTCGAGTTGTAGGAATTTCATAATGATGATGTCGTTAATAAATCGGATAACATTTTCTCCTGTCTTTCGTTCATCGGAGCGTTGTGTTTGATGGCGAAGGCTTCCTTCAGCGTGTCGAGCGGAGGACGGTTGATGATGTCTTCGATGCTGGTGATGTGCTGGGAACCCTGGATGGTGGAGAGGTCCAGCTGCGGGATGATGCGCTGGATTTTGCAGAGCACGGCATCCTTTTCGTTGACGAGTTTCTCCAGTTCCTTGATGTCATCGCTGGTCAGTTTCTCCTGTTTCACCTTCAGCATCACGTAGTCGAAGTGGTCGCTCAGTTCGCCGTCTGTTCTCTCTGAAAGTTCAGAATTGATGAGCTTCTGCCATTTCTTGAAGGTCAGCTCTTCCTCGTTTTCGGGCAGGATGCGAAGGGAGTGCTGCGGCTTGTATTCCAGGAAATCTACTTTCCATTCCTTACTTTTGCCGGTTTCCTTTCCTTCATCCTCTTCTCCGTTTTTTTCTTTCCTTCCTCGTTACATCCGATGGTGATGAGGTCGATGCCGTGGGTGTAGTCTTTTTCGGCAAACGACATCGGGAGGATACTTCCCGTGTATCTTGCCCAGTCGGTGTTCCAGATATGTTGCCGCTTGTGGATGTGTCCGCAAGTCATATAGTCGGGATGGTCGTTCCATCCTTCCAGATCTACTTCCTCCTGTCCGCCGATGATGATCTTCTCGCTCGCATCCTTTTTGGCGATATCCGAACCCTTGGCGTACATGTGTGCCATCATGATGCACTTCCTGCCTGGGTATTTCTTTCGTGCCTCAGCCGTCAGTTCTCTCAGAAAGTCGTTGACTCCCTGCGAGTAACTGGCGTTCTGTACCACATCGCTCCTTAGGAAAGGAACGGCGAGGATGATGACTTCTTCTCCTTCCTCGTTGGTTACGGGGATGATGAGGTCGTCGAAGGAATAGAGCCAATGTCCGCCGGTTTTATCATCAGTTTCCTTTCCGTTCTCTTCGTCCTCGCTTTCTCCCTGCAGCCAGATTTTCCTTACGTTTCCTCTTATTTCCACGTGGTATCGGGTGAGCAGCGGGCGGGGAGCCTCCAGTCGGCTGGCGGAATCGTGGTTGCCGGCGGTGATGATGACCTGCATGTTCGGGCACAGTTGGGTAGCATCGGCAAGAAACTCGTAATAAACAGTCTGTGCCGCTGCCGATGGATTTCCGTTATCGAAGATGTCTCCTGCGATGAGGAGAGCATCGGGCTTTTGTTCAGCGATCTGTTCCAGGAGCCATTTCAGGAAATGCTTGTGTTCAGGCAGACGGTCGTTGCCGTGAAACAAGTTACCCAGATGCCAGTCGCTGGTTGCTAATATCTTCATACTCATAAGGATGTCTAATCTTAGTCTTTTGTTTTGCAATCTGACTACAAAGTTAACACAATTATTTGTGATACGCAAAGAAATAGGGTGAAAAAACAAAGAATTATGAATGGAAAAGTGAAGATATTCAGGAAAAGTCTTGTTTAATATAGGATAAAGTTGTATCTTTGCCTAGTAGAAATCTCCGTTCACCGACGTTGAACCGACATTCAGCGACGTTGAACCGCCGTTCACCGACGCTGAACGGATATTCAACGTCGGTGAACGGAGATTCCTCCTAGGATTAAATACTTTTCTTCCTAGGGTTGTGGTCTTTTCTTCATAGGTATGATAATAAATACTGTAGAATGCAAAGACCGCTGCAATAAGGAGTAATAACAATCTTAATAAGTAAGGAAACTGATATGGCTAAGTACAAGTTGCAGGAGTTGACAGATATGCGTGATGAAGGCAAGCGCAGAGTTTATCCCAAGATGGTGACCAATCGGACACTATCCAGAAAAGAGTTCATCAAGATGATGCAGGGCTACCATCGTGGCATTTCGGAAAGTGCCACGGAGGCAGTATTGATAGATGTGGCTGATATGCTGGTAGAAATGCTCTCCATGGGCTACAATGTGAATCTGGAAGGCATCGGCACCTTCTCCCTCTCCCTCGGTTTCGAGGATGATAAGCCTACGGAAATGCAGAGTGCAGAGGATAAGATGACGTATCGCAAGGTGGGAGTGAAGGATATCAACTTCAAGGCATCTCCTGAATTTCTCAAGAGTGTGAAGCATGAAACCGACCGTGACCTGGAGCGTGATATGGGTGGTGTAAAGGTGATTCGCAAGCAGCTCTATTCCAGAGAAGAGCGCATCGCCCGTGCCCTGGAGGTGATAGAAGCCAATGGTCTCATCACCCTCTCAGATTATGCCTACATCAACAATCTGAGCCGCACCGCCGCCTCTATGGAGCTGAAGGAGCTAACCGATGACAAGACTTCACCGATAGGTTCGATGGGCCGTGGCAGCCACAAGGTTTGGGTGAAGAGAAAAGAGTAAATGCAAATATCTCTCAGAATATTTGTTAGTTTCAATTCTTTTTCGTATTTTTGCGGTGTAATTAAAATGGTAGTGTTATGACAACAGTAACAAGGGAACATCTTGAAGATGAGGTACTCAAGTCGATTCAGAAGAAAGCGGAGTCGATTATGCCGAAAGATGCCAAGGTTATTCTTTTTGGGTCAAGGGCCAGAAGGGATGCCAAGGCAGATTCCGACTGGGACATCCTTGTGCTTCTGAACAAGGATAAGATAGATGAGCAAGATCATGATAATTATACCTATCCTCTTTGGGAATTGGGTTGGCAAATCAATCAGATGATTCATCCAATAGTGTATTCGATGAAGGATTGGAACAGCAAAAAAGGCAGTCCTTTTTATAATAACGTAGAAGAGGAAGGGGTAATGCTATGCTAGAGAGTCAACAACGTAGAGATCTTGTACGCTACAGGATAGAAAAAGCTTATAAGAGTTTTGAAGAGGCTAAGGGTGTGGCAAAATTGAAGTATTGGAATTTGACGGGAAATCGTTTGTATTATACTGTATTCCATATGGCTTCTGCATTGTTACTTGACAAGGGATTTACTGCAAAGACTCATGCCGGTGTAATACATTTGGTTGGAGAGAAATTTATTGCAACAGGTTTGTTGGATCGCACTTATGGAAAGTTGTTCTCTCGTCTTTATGAGCTTCGGCAGTCTGGTGATTATGATGATACCTTCGATGCTACAGAAGAGGAGGTCTTGCCGTATTTTGAGAAAGTAGAGAATTTTATCAAAGATATGGAAGCGTTGATTACTCATAAATAACATGGGTAAATATTTAAAATGATAGTGTTTAATTATGGAGCAGATTACTATAGATTTTAAGAACGCTTTTGATTGTTCCAAGAAGGAAAAGTTGAAGGTTTGTCGCTCTGGCTATGTGCGTGCGGTTCGTTTTATGGATGATAAGAAGCATGCTAGACCACAAGGGTATGAGGGCGATTTGTTGGAAGCTATTATGGATTTAAAGAGGGACAATGTCAAGAACTTCGATACATTGGAGGATATGATGAACTATCTGGAGGATTAGACATGAGTATAAGATGCCTGGTTAAGAAGTAAATCATCAACTATTTTATTGGGATTTGCAAGAAACTTTTAGATTTTCTTGCAAATCCCAATTCTTTTTATTACTTTTGCAGTTGTCTTGCTGTGGATGGTTGGCGATGAGTCGCTGGCTACGTAAAAGTCCATGGCTTGGCCTATCATAATTAAGAAAGACGTTCTCTACGTTTTCTTCTGACCTATTGAAATCTGGTAAATTACAAAAGGTGTTCAGAGGGAGACAGCAGTGGGCGTCTACCCACTGTGTATATACACATGGCATAGGTGTGCCCCTTCGTCTGGAGGGGTACGCTCTGTGCTATCATATATATACCCGCTAGGCGTAGGCTCTATTGCTTCTTATCCTTGACACCAGGGGTTTACCAGAACCTCAATAGGCAAGGGTAATGCGAGTGATAGATTCCCTACGCCTTTTCTGTTGATAGCTAATCAGTTAACCAATTCCTTATCTTACGATGAGGCTGGACTAGAATCAAAATAATCTTTTAAAATCAGATGGTTTCTGCTTTCGGGAATCGGTGGAGTAATAGGATGGCAAGGCTTTGCTATGCTCCCATCGGCAACGGAAGTTATGGCAAAGAAACTGCAACTCAGCTATAAGGAAATCGAATCCCGATTAGAATCGTTTAAAACTAAAGTGGTGCCAGCCTCTGAGGTTGGCTACGAGATACTGAAGGCTTTTGGTAAAAGCGAAAAGGATGTGTCGAGATACAAGGAAGGAAAGGGTATCTTGAAGACATTCGATGGCTTGCTTATCAAAGGCTTGTTCTGCTATCAGGCTGTAGATACGTTGCATCTTACCACCAGGTTGGAGGCTTTGAAGGCTGATGCTCAGGTAAAGAAGGCGGCGCCAAAGATTATTGCGGTTGAGCGATGGTGAAACCCTCCTTGCTTATGATACTCGTGAGAATGATACTTACGAGCAGAAACTCGTCAAGATGCACAGCGACTTTGGCTTCTTCTATCCTTTGATGAATGTTGAGCGAGTACACACTACGGCAGAAAACCCTGCCGATGTGAAGGCTGCAGAGAAACTTGCCAAACTGCATGATGAGATTCGTGCTTATAACGAATATAATAGTGATGACGACTTGCACGACCTTAATATCTTCATTACCCGCCTGCTCTTCTGTTTCTTTGCCGAAGACACAGGTATCTTTGCCGAAAATCTCTTTACCAACTTTATCAAGCAATTTACCAAGGAAGATGGTTCCGATCTCAGCGAGATGCTAGGTCAGGCATTCCAGGTGATGAATGTGCCAAACAAGGAGCGTTCGGAAGAACTTACCAAGGAAATCAATCAGTTTCCTTACGTGAATGGCGGTCTTTTTGCCTCTGACATTCCTATCCCAAAGATGGGTTATAAGGCTAGAAAGATTATCATCGAATGCGGCGACTTGGATTGGAAGGACATCAATCCGGATATTTTCGGTAGTATGATTCAGGCGGTGGTGAATCCTGATGTGCGTGCCAAGGAGGGTATGCATTACACGAGTGTGCCTAATATCATGAAGGTAATCAATCCGCTCTTTATGGATGATTTGAGAGGGGAATATAAGAAACTGGAAGAGTTTTACAAGCAGAAGAAGAATCTGTATGATTTGAGCTTATTGACTCATAATCAGTTTACTGACGAGTGCCGACCAATCATTAATGGTTGCAATAGGTTGATGGTAAGAATGAGCAAGATGAAGTTCTTCGACCCAGCTTGTGGTAGTGGTAATTTCCTGATTATCACTTATAAGCAGTTGCGCTTGCTCGAAATGGATATTCTGCATCTCCGCAAGAAATGTACGCAGGAGCAGATGCTCGACTTTATTGATGGTTCGTGCATCCGTTTGAAACAGTTCTTTGGAATAGAGCTTCTCGATTTCCCTCACGAGGTAGCCATGCTTTCGCTTTGGCTTGCTGAGCATCAGATGAACAACAAGTTTCACGCCGATTTCGGTGTGAATGTTGCCGCCTTGCCTTTGCATAATATCGACCAGATAAAATGTGGTAATGCTTGTAGAATGGATTGGGAGGTAGTATGCCCGCATACCAAGGATGAAGAAGTGTTTGTATTTGGAAATCCACCGTATTTGGGATTTAGGCTTCAAACCGATGAGCAAAAAGAAGATATGGCAATTACTTTCTCTCATTCTATAGCCAAGTATAAAAAGCTTGACTATATTGCTCAATGGTTTTATAAGGGAGCGCATTATATTGGGACAAGTAATGCAAAGTGTGCTTTTGTGAGTACAAACTCGATTTGCCAAGGTGAACATATTTCTTTGTTATGGCAGTATATACTTCATGATGTTGAGATTCAATTTGCCTATACTTCTTTCAAATGGGTGAATAATGCAAAGAATAATGCAAATGTTATATGTGTAATTGTAGGTATAGGGGCAAGTTCTAATCAGCCAAAATATATTTATTCGGAAAATGGAATTAAACAAGTAAAAAATATATCTCCATTATTGTCTGATGAAAAAACTGTAATAGTAGAAAAACGAAGTACTTCTATAAGTGGCTTGCAACCTATTATATTAGGTAGTTTACCTGCTGATGATAATAATTTAAGTTTAAATTTTGATGAAAGAAGAGAATTGGTTGAGAAATATCCAGAGGTTGAACGTTTGATAAAGCCATTCGTAGGATCGCAAGAATTCATTAAAGGCTTGTCTCGTTATTGTATATGGGTAACTGATGAAGACGCGTTCTTTGCTCAGCAGATTCCTGAATTTCAACGTAGATTTGAAGGGGTAAAAAATATGAGACTAGAAAGTAGTAAGCAGACAACTGTAGAAAAAGCAAAACGACCATGGGCTTTCTCTGAAATACGTTATAATTCTGCTCCTTCTATAATAATTCCAGCTGTATCATCTGGAAGAAGAAAATATATACCAACAGGTTTTGTGGAGGGAAATACTGTAATATATCATTCTGCTTTTGCAATTTATAATGGTGATATTTTTACTTTTGGAATAGTAAACTCATATATTCACGTGTTATGGGCCAGAACTGTTGGAGGAAAATTGAAAAGTGACTATAGATACTCTGCTCAGTTAGTCTACAATACTTTCCCTTTCCCATCCATCTCCGACACCAAGAAGTCCGAGATAGAAGAGGCGGCAACGAACGTGCTTCTGGCTCGTGAAAACTATCCCGAGAAGACGCTTGCAGATCTTTACGACCCGGAAAAGATGCCGGAGGATTTGCGTGCTGCACATGAGGAACTGGATGCCATCGTAGAAAGCTGCTATCCTGGCGCTCCGTTCCCAAATGATGAGGCTCGATTGGAATGCCTCTTCAAACTCTATGAGAAAATGACAGCTAACAAGTAATAATTTGAATGGCTTATGAACAAGATAAATGATAATATCGTTGATATTTCGTATCAGCAAACGGGTAAATCGAGTAATACGAATGAACTCGGTATGAGAGAGATGCAAGCCAAGGCTTACGAAGTCCGCAACCATCGCTTTCTGCTTATCAAGGCGCCACCTGCATCTGGCAAGAGTCGCGCCTTGATGTTCATCGCCCTGGATAAGCTGAAGAATCAGGGCATCAAGAAGGTTGTAGTGGCTGTACCGGAAAAGAGTATCGGCCGCTCCTTCCAAAACACCGACCTGATGAAGTATGGCTTCTTCGCCGACTGGAGAGTGGCGCAACAGTATAACCTTTGCGATACTACCGACGAGAAAGAGAAGGCAGTACGCTTTAAGAAATTCTTCCATCAAGATAAAAACAATATCCTGGTTTGCGCCCATGCCACACTCAGAAACGGCATGAAGGAAATAAGCGACGAGGAGTTTAATGATTGTCTCTTGGCGATAGATGAGTTTCATCATACAAGTGCTGATGTGAACAGCGGATTGGGCGATATCGTGCGCCGGGTGATGAACAATTCCACCGGTCATATCGTTGCCATGACGGGCAGTTACTTCCGTGGCGATGGCGTTCCGGTGTTGAGGGCTGAGGATGAGGCCCGTTTCTTCCCGGTAACCTATAACTATTATCAGCAGCTCAACGGTTATCGCTATCTCAAGAACCTCGTCTTGGGCTATCACTTCTATCACGGCAGTTATCTCGACCATATTGCCGAGGTGCTGGATACTACCAAGAAGACCATCATTCATATTCCGAGTGTCAACTCCCGTGCATCCAGCGGTTTGGGCAAATACACGGAGGTGGATGAAATCATCAAGATTATCGGTAAGGTAGAAGAACGTGATTACAATAATGGCGGCATCTATTATGTCAGAACCAAGGACGGCAGACTGCTGAAGGTTGCCGATTTGGTGGAAGACCACGCCGAGACCCGCAACCTGGTGCAGGGATATTTGCAGCGGATAAAGAAGCGTGATGATGTGGATATTATCATCGCCCTGGGTACTGCCAAGGAAGGTTTCGACTGGCAATGGTGTGAGGAATGTCTGACCATCGGTGTTCGTGGCTCGCTGACCGAAGTGGTGCAGATTATCGGAAGATGCACCCGTGATTGCGAGGGCAAGGAGACGGCTAAGTTTGTGAACATGATAGGAATGCCTGATGCCAATCAGCCCGATGTGAAGGTGGCGGTGAACGACTTTCTTAAAGCCATTACCGCTTCGCTTCTGATGGAGCAGGTGATGGCGCCTAGTTGGCATTTCAAGACGGTGAAGGATGTGGATAGTGATGAGGGCAGTCCGCTGGATGCCCGTACTCTGGTGATAGAGGGCTTGAAACCTTTGTCGAGCGAGAAGACGAAGATGATAGTGGAAAAACAGTTGGATGATCTGAAGGCTTCAATCTTGCAAGACGAACTGGTGGTGAAAGCCATCAGCGGAAGTACAACGGCTGAAACCATCACCAAGACGTTGATTCCGAAGGTAATTCGTGAAAAGTATCCGGATTTGAGCGAGGACGAAGTAGAGGAAGTTCGCCAGCGCCTGCTGCTTGATACCCTTGTCAAGGGTGGCGAAGTGGTAGATGATAAGGGAAATCCTGTCGACTTCGATGCTTCGATGAACGATGAGGAGAAGGAGTCGGAAGGCAATCGCCTCATCAAACTGGCAAACCGAATGATTAATATCAACCAGTTGAATATCAATCTGATTGATTCCATCAATCCGTTCCAGCGTGCTTACGAGATGCTTTCGAAGAATATCGACAAATCGACCTTGAAGATTATCCAAGACACGATAGCGGAACAGAAGTTTGATATGACCCTGGAACAAGCCATCATCCTCTTTAAGGGACCGTACAGAAAATGGGTGGAAGAGCACAATGAACAACGACCAGACATCAATGACCCAGACCCAAAGGTGAGAGAACTGGCAGCTGCCTTCCAGAAAATCAAGAACTTGAAAATAAGAAAAATGAGAGGCTTGGAATATGAGCCGGAAAAGTAATTTGGGCATTTATAATTCAACATTTAACATTCAACATTTCAAAAGATGGATTGGCCAGAAGAATTATTAGAGATATTTGATGACCCCTTGTTGGCGGACGTGCGTCCGAAACCGAAGGCGCCGACGCCCGATGACAGGCTGGCACAGAAATTGCTCGATGTCAACAAGTGGGTGGCAGAGCACGGATGCGAACCCAATGCTGATGGTGGCTTGAAAGAAAAGCTGCTTGCTGCATCGCTTAAGGCTCTGCGAACCAAGGTAACGGATAGCCTCAGACAGTATGATGAATATCATCTGTTGGGATAGGCTATGGAATTTCACCTTATTATATATAGTGATATGGATATTGATAAAGAATTAGAAGATATATTCAAAGACCCCTTGATGGATGTTTCCTATCAGGAGGCAAAGCTCTTCGATTTGCCTGCCGACATGAAAGAGGTAATGGCTCAGAAGAAAGATGCGCCCGACCACGTGGCGCAAAGAAAACTGTGTGAGGACTTCTCACAGTTTAAGCCACTCTTTGAACATGTGCATCAGGAATTGAAGACAGGGAAGCGACAGTTACAGAGAATCTCGAAGACAACGAGTTTATTGGCTGGACGCTATTATTTTGTTGATGGTCAGATGGTTTTGTTATATGAGATTATTGAGAAGAAAAAGGGTACTAATGGCTTGCCCGATGGCAGAACCCGTTGTATCTATGAAAATGGTACGGAGTCGGATATCTATCTCCAGACGCTTCGCAAGAGTGTGGTGGCAAGTGGTTATGCCATCACCGAAACTCTGGAGGAGACGGATGCTCATTTCTTCAATCCAGAGGATGTGAAGCAGGAAGACCAGGTGACGGGTTATATCTACGTGCTTCGTTCGAAATCAGAGAATCCGGAAATTCGGAACATCAAGAATCTCTATAAGATTGGTTTCTCTACGAATCGGGTGGAGGAGCGTGTGGCAAATGCTGAGCACGAGCCTACTTATCTGATGGCACCTGTAGAGATAGTAAGCACTTACAAGATAGTGAACATGCACTCCCAGAAGTTTGAGGACCTGGTGCATCAGGTGTTGCAGGCGGTAAACTTCCGTTTCAAGGTGGCTGATGATAAGGGTGAGTTGCATGAGGCTACGGAATGGTACCAGGTGCCGCTGGAAATCATCGACAGTATCATTCAGAAAATCATGAATGGCACTATCATCTACTTTGCCTACAACAAGGAACAGCAATGTCTGGAGCAGCGGATAGAGAAGAAACCATCGCAGTTGAATCTGTCGGGCTTGAAGGTTTTGACGCTGATTATCGAGAAACAGTATTTCGAGGAGATTGTATCTGGTGTGAAGACCGAGGAGTACCGTTCGCTGAAGCAGACCACGCTTAACAAATATACTTATATTGATGAGGCTGACGGCAAGCGTTATCTCCGTCGTTTCGATGCGATAAGGTTTTATGTGGGTTATCATTCGGATAGGGATAGTGCCGTGGTTCAGGTATTGGATACTACCTATGAGGATGGCTTGGTAACTTATCATCTCGGAAAGGTATTGGAGGTGATAAGGGGAAAGGAAAATAAAGCAGATTAAAATTCAAAAGTTTAGGGTCACAAATTGTGACCTTAAGCGCTATTTCTATATGATCTGATATAGAGGTTGTTATATAAAGCTTTTGCCCTTACAGGGCGCATGGCTGATTACTATTATACCCAGGGCGCTGCCCTGGGCTAGGAGCTTCTGCCCTTTCAGGGCGTGCTGCTTCTAAGAGCTTTTGGACCTTTAGCCCGTTCTTGAACCACCTGCAAAAATCAGAAAGAATCTTTATTCCCGAAGTGCATTATAAGTTAAATTCCATTCTTTGTCAAGAACAGCGATTTCAGCTTGTAGCTTTTCTCTATTAGCTTTTCGCTGTTCTGGAGTTAAACTCTCTACACGCTTCATTTCTTCAACAAAGCGTTCTGCGTCTTTGCCATATAATATTGGCGTTTCTCTAATTGGGCTTGCCATAATTTTATCCTCCTATTAATTATATTGTTATTTATGTCGCTGCAAATATACGATTATTATTTTAATGGTGCAAGGAATACGGGAGAAAAGTTTGAAAAACAACATATTTTTAAGCTTTTGCCCTTTCAGGGCGCATGGCTGACTGCGAGTGTACCCAGGGCGCTGCCCTGGGCTAAGAGCTTTTGGGCCTTCAGCCCGTTCTTGAACCATCTGCAATGTTCTATTTTATGTTAGAACTTTCGAGTATTGTGCGCATAGCCCGATAGCGAGAATCACTTTGGTATTGCTTTTATTGGATGAGCCATAATCCTTCTGCCTTTAATTCTTCTATAAATTCTTCAAAATCTGTAGCCTCACCTGTCCTTTCATATTCCGCCTCAATAGCTTCAATCCTAGCCACGGCTTCTTCTTCATTAGCCGGATGCCAGCCAACAGGAATCGGCTGCTCTTCTGGCAATGTATATCTTTTCTCTTTCATAAGCTTGCGTATTTAATCTGCTGCAAATATACTGCTTTTATCTGAATGATGCAAGAAAAAAGGGAGAAAAGTTTTATAAAGTATCTTATAATCAAGGTTTTTGCTCTTTGTTGGACATTGAGGTGTTTCTGAAAAAAAAAGTCACAATACCCGGCAGATGATGCTGAATATTGTGACTTTGATTTTCTTTTTATACGAGTTTACTCGATACTCTCTTCTATCGACTTCAATACGTAGTTGAGTATCTCATCGGTATGGCAGAGGGAGATGACACTAATAAATAATCACTAATAAATAATCACTATATTTAGTGTTGTTTCAAATCGCAGGCTGCCTACTCGTAATCGATGAGATGATCGATGGTAGGGTGGTCGCCGCAGATTTCGCAGGATGCACGCTTCTTTACCTTGATGGTGCGGAAGTTCATCGTCTTGGCATCGAAGGTGAGCAATCGGTCGGTGAGCAGTTCGCCCACACCGAGGAAGTACTTCAACGCCTCGGCAGCCTGGATGGTTCCGAGCATACCGGCGATGGCACCCAGGACTCCTGCCTGGCTACTGGTAGGAACAGCGCCTGCTGGAGGTGGCTCCTTGAAGAAACAACGGTAACAAGCCGTGCCTGGAAGATGGGTGAAGGTCTGCCCCTGGAATCTCAGGATGCCGCCATGCGAGAATGCCTTGCCCAGTCGCACACAGGCATCATTGATGAGGAACTTCACCGGGAAGTTGTCGGTGCAATCAATGACGAAATCCCATGGCTTGATGATTTCCTCGGCATTGTCTGAGGCGAGGAAGGTATGGTAGGTTGTTACCTCCACATCAGGATTGATGGCAATCATCTTCTCCTTGGCGCTTTCCACCTTAGGGGTGTTCAAGTCCTTGGTCTGGTGGATGACCTGTCGTTGCAGGTTGCTGAGGTCAACCACATCGGCATCCACGATACCGATATGTCCCACGCCAGCCGCAGCGAGGTAGAGGGCAACTGGGGAACCCAATCCTCCGGCACCAATGATGAGCACCTTGGCATTGAGGAGCTTTTCCTGCCCCTCGAGGCCTACATCCTGAAGGAGGATGTGGCGGCTGTATCTTTCTATCTGTTCTTCTGTTAAATCTATCATTTTATAGTACTTTATGTCTTTTTTCTTTAGTAAAAAAATACTTTGTATAGCAGTTTATGCTCATACAGCAGTATAGAAAAAGGTCGCAAACAATTAACAGCTTGCGACCTTTGATATTCTTTATAAGAACCCGAATTATAATCCCGAATCTGGAAGTATAATTCTCAAATTCTCAAATTCTTGATTTACTCGATAACCACGAGTGCATCCTCTTCGAGCACAGCCTGACCAGGCTTAACGCAGATAGCAGTAACCTTGCCATCCTTCTCAGCCTCGATGTTGTTCTGCATCTTCATAGCCTCGAGAACGACAACAGTATCGCCCGCCTTAACCTCCTGTCCAACAGCAACCTCGATGCTGGTGATAGTACCAGGGAGAGGAGCCTTTACAGCGTTGGCTGTATTTACGTTGGCAGCTGGAGTAGCCTCAGCATCATCAGATGCAGCAGCAGGCTGACCGAGCACTACCTTCTTCTTCTCTGGCTCAGCCTCCTGTTCCATCTCAACCTTGTAAGCTTCGCCATTCACGTTCACGCTTGCGATGTTACCCTCAACAGCGTCAATCTGAACCTTGTATTCTTTTCCGTCAATTGTATATTTAAACTCTTTCATTTCTTTATCTTTATGGTTTGGCTGTTAAACTCAAGAACTTGGCGTTCCACATCGTCTGACGTGGCTTGATCGTAATGATGCCAGGCTCCTTGTCGTGTACGTTATTGCCCTGGTACTCATAGAGTGCCATGGCAATCGCAGCATAAATATTCTTATCCATTTATTCTTTCTCAGTTAAAGAACTTATCCCAGAAAACTTATCATAAAGTTCAAAGTTCAAAGTTCAAAGTTCAACTTTACATTGGCATACAGCCATGCTTCTTAGCTGGCAAGCTCTGGCGCTTGGTAGCGAGCTGAGCCAAACCACGGCAGATGCGGAAACGGGTGTTGCGTGGCTCGATAACATCATCAATGTAGCCATACTGAGCAGCCTGATATGGATTAGCGAACTTGTCGGTGTATTCCTGCTCCTTCTCAGCCAGGAATGCCTTTACATCCTCGCCAGCTTCCTTCTTAGCCTTAGCTTCCTTACCACAGAGAACGGCAACGGCACCGCTGGCACCCATTACGGCAATCTCTGAAGATGGCCAAGCGAAGTTCAAGTCGGCACGCAACTGCTTGCAACCCATCACGATGTGGCTACCACCATAGCTCTTACGCAATGTGATAGTGATCTTTGGCACGGTAGCCTCGCCGTAAGCGTAGAGCAACTGTGCACCGTGGAGGATGACAGCATTGTACTCCTGACCTGTACCTGGCAAGAATCCTGGTACGTCAACGAGAGATACGATAGGAATATTGAAAGCATCGCAGAAACGAACGAAGCGAGCTGCCTTGCGGCTAGCGTTTACATCGAGAACACCAGCGTAAGCTGATGGCTGGTTAGCTACGATACCCACGCTCTGACCATTGAAGCGAGCGAAACCAGTGATGATGTTCTTGGCGAACTTAGGCTGAACCTCGAAGAACTCTCCGTTATCGGTTACAGCGCCAATCACCTTATACATATCGTATGCCTGGTTTGGATCCTCAGGGATAATCTCGTTCAGAGTATCATCCATACGGTCGATAGGGTCTGTGCACTCTATGCGTGGAGCCTCTTCTGTATTGTTGCTAGGGATGTAAGAGAGCAGGCTCTTGATCATCTCGATAGCCTCTTCCTCTGTCTTTGCAGCGAAGTGGGTAACACCACTCTTGGTTGCGTGAACAGATGCACCACCGAGGTGCTCAGCATCGATATCCTCACCTGTTACGGTCTTTACAACCTTAGGACCTGTCAGGAACATGTAAGAAGTCTGCTCCTTCATGATGATGAAGTCGGTCAAGGCTGGAGAGTAAACGGCACCACCAGCGCAAGGACCCATGATAGCAGAAATCTGTGGGATGACACCAGAAGCGAGGATGTTGCGCTCGAAAATCTCACCATAACCAGCGAGGGCGCAGATACCTTCCTGGATGCGGGCACCACCAGAGTCGTTCATACAGATAACAGGTGCACCCATTGTCATAGCCATATCCATTACCTTGCAGATCTTCTGTGCCATTGTCTCAGAGAGCGAACCACCGTTAACGGTGAAGTCCTGAGCATATACGTAAACCAGGCGGCCTGCGATAGTAGCGCTACCCGCTACCACACCATCACCGAGGTACTGCTTCTTCTCCATACCGAAGTTTGTGCAACGGTGCAACTTGAACATGTCGTACTCCTCGAAACTGCCAGCATCTACCAACATTTCGATACGCTCACGAGCTGTATATTTGCCACGTGCATGCTGCTTCTCGATGGCCTTCTCACCACCGCCAAGACGAGCCTGTTCGCGCTTAGCGATCAGCTCTTTAATCTTTTCTACTTGTTTGCTCATAATTAATTATTATGTATAATTTCTTTTTTCGTTTATAGTGATTTTAAATGATGGATATGAACCATCATCGCATAAATCGGGCACAAAGATACGAAAAAAACCGCAGATAGCGAACTATCTACGGTTAAATATTTAGAATAATGTGAAAAATCACCATTTTTGAGTGCTAAAACTCCTTGCTTTTAACTCCTTACTCTCTGCTTTTAACTTCTGACTTGTCAGAATTCTAGTAACACTCTTGCATTGAGCTGTCTGCCGGTGAGATAATTAGGCACGGCATACTGCTGGTTGGTGACATCGGTTACCCAGTAGTAGCTGTTGACATTGTCAATACCGAAGAGATTGAGGCAATCTATACCCACTGTTACATTCTTGAGGAATGTTCTGTGTTCCTGATGGCGGTTGTCCAGTAACTGGTAGCTCATTCCGATATCTGCACGGCGATAGGCGGTGGCACGGAAACTGTTGGTTTCCAATTCTCTATGAGGTGCAGCGAATGGGAGACCATCGGCAAAGGCAAGCTTGAGAGACAGGAGCCACTTCCTGCTGCCCGGGAAGTAATCGGTGAAGAAGAGATTCACTGCATACCGCTGGTCGGTAGGAAGCGGGATGCTCTTGCCGTTGAGCTTCATCCTGGTATCCATCAGCGACAGACTAAGCCAGGAATCCGTGCCGGGCACAAACTCGCCATAGAGCTTGAAGTCGAGACCTGCGGCATGACCACTGCATTCGTTCTGTCCGTAATAAACTACCTTTACATTACTTACAGAGTAGGGCACCAGATTGCTCAATGCCTTATAGTAGGCTTCGGCAGAGAACTTGTATCTCTGTTCATTCACCTTGAACCGGTAGTCGTAGCTGGCGATGAAATGGATGCTTCGCTGACTCTTGATCTTCTGGTTGAGCGATGCGATGGTCACTCCATTGATGGTGGATGTATCTCTCAGCTCCTTGAAAAATGGAGCCTGATAATAGAGTCCTGCCGCAAAGCGGAGCGTCGTGTTCTCGTGGCTTGCCGGAATGATGGCGAGAGAGACGCGCGGGCTCAGGATGGTTTCCCTGTTGAAGTTCCAATGGCTCAGACGAAGACCATAGTTCAGTGTATAGAGCGTCTGCCTGGTATCGCCAGACTTGGTAGAATCTCCTCCGCTAGTAAATCGGTAAGTGTCTTGCAGATAGGCTTCTATGCGGTTGGCATTCAATTCGTTTCTAGCCTTCATGGAATAGTACATATAGAGGTCTTTTCCGGTGTGTGGAATGCTGTATCCGGCAGAATCTCTCATCTCGTATTCTACGGAATTTTCTTCGATGTGCTCCCGTTTCAGCGTGACGGCCGCCTCCATATCATGCTTCTGTACCTTGTGCTTCAGCATCAGCTTGGCACTCATCACACGTGCCGTGAGATAGTTGCGGGCATGCTCAAAGTAAGTTCCTACACCCAGGTTTTCGGAGGTTTCGGTCTGGTCTAGCCAGTACTGTCCCTGGATATCGTATTTCTCCTGTTCCCTGGTGTAGAAGGCACTGCCCAGGAGCGAGATGCTGGTGTTGGAGGTGATGTTGCGGGTGATGCCCAGTGTTCCGAAATAGGTGAGGAAGCGGTCCTTCTCCTGACCGTCGAAATATACTCTAAAGTTCTTGACGTTTTCCATTGTTCCGAAGGTGGTTTCACGGTCGGACGGTTCGAAATTGTAGTGATTGTCAGAGATGTTTCCGATGAAATCAATCTTCCAACGTTTGTTGGGCTGATAGCTCAGATAGGTCTGATAGTCGAGATAGTTCGGTTTGTATTCTCCCTTGGTTTCCATCGAACCGAGCAGGTAGGCTGTGGTCTTGTATCTCACACTGTTGAGCCAGGACAACTTCCGGGTTCCCAGTCCTATGTAGGCATCTGCTCCGAGCAGGCTGGCAGCTACGCTTCCTTCCAGGATGGGTTTCTTTCCCTTTGCCTTTAATGTCTTGTAGGTGATGTCGAGTGCAGAACTCATCCTGTCTCCGTATTTGGCGGCATATCCACCCGTAGAGAATCCGATTTTATCTACAATATAGGGATTGATGATGGAGAGACCTTCCTGCTGGCCGCTCCGTACGAGATATGGGCGATAAACCTCCACATTATTTATATATACGGAGTTTTCGTCGAAAGCACCGCCACGCACATTGTATTGTGATGAAAGTTCGTTGTGGGTACTTACGCCGGCTTGCTGCTGGATGATGCCTTCTACGGCATTGCTGTTGACAGAAGGAGCCAGTCGGGCATCCTTGAGCTTGATTTCCTGCGTCTGGCCGGTCTGGATCTTTTCTCCCGTTACATTCACTTCTCCCAGCATGGCAGCATCGGTGTGGAGAACTACCTGCAGGTTTTGCCTTCCCCGAGGTTTTCTCAGCACTCTAACCTTGCTCTTGTATCCTATCATGGAGAACTTGACAGCCACGCTGTCGGCAGAATGAAGTCGCATGCTGAACTCTCCCTTCAGCGAGGTAAAGGTTACCTTTCCCTGGCTAGCCACGGAGACGGTGGCAAGCTCTATAGGATGACTGTCTTCATCAGTCACCCTGCCGTGGAGTGTAAATTCCTGTGCCATCATCTTCAGGGCGGCAATCAGGCATATTGTGAGAATGAATAATCTTTGTTTCATACATTATCTAACGCAGAAACACCTTATTTATTATAATACGAGGTATTTGAAAATAAAAAAGGTGAGCCATTTCTTTGATGACTCACCTTTTTCATATAGGGTAGGGTTGTTTTTTACTTGTCGCAAGCTTACTTGTTGCAAGCAAAATACAATCCGTCGTTAACAGCCATGCGGAGCTGGTAAAGACCAATCTCGTTCTGCTCTACGTTCATCTTCTGTCCGTTAGGCAGGCAAGCCTGGATGCTGCCATCCTCGTTGAAGCTGAAGAGCTCGCGGATGTCGCCATCCTTGCTGTAAGACCAGCTCTTGTTCTTCTTGTCGAACACGAAGTAAGACTTCTCACCAGCAGGATCGGTAATCTCGTAGCCGTTCTTCAGAGTCTTGATGGCATACAATCTGCCATCTTTGCCAGTAACATTCTGAGTCTTGCCAACGTTGGCAATCACTTTGTCGCCTGTCCAGAACTCGATAGTGTTGAGTACAAGCAAGTCAGCTGCTGAGCAGACTGCATAAGCAGGGCTGATGACAATGAAAATCAACTCGTTGATAAACTTGTTGTCTGTTGCACGTTTGTTCCAGTTGAGCACATTGTTAGTCAAGCTGAAAGAGCCGATGCACGAACTTAGGCACATTGAACCCAATGCGAGCGCAATGATGGTGTTAACTGTAATTTTTTTCATGTTGATTCTTATTAATGAATTACTTTGCTGATTCGAATTCACGCAGGAAGCGGGTATCGTTCTCTGAGAAGAGACGAAGGTCGCTCACACGATACTTCAGGTTGGTGATACGCTCCACGCCCATACCGAATGCATAACCGGTATATACGTTGCTGTCGATGCCACAAGCCTCGAGGTCGTGAGGGTCAACCATACCGCAACCCAGGATTTCAACCCATCCTGTATGCTTGCAGAAGTTACATCCCTTGCCACCGCAGATGTTGCAGGAGATATCCATCTCTGCACTAGGTTCTGTGAATGGGAAGTAGCTAGGGCGCAAGCGGATCTTGGTATCTGCACCGAACATCTCACGAGCGAAGGTGAGGAGCACCTGCTTGAGGTCGGTGAAGCTTACGTTCTTATCTACATAGAGACCTTCTACCTGATGGAAGAAGCAGTGAGCACGTGCGCTGATAGCCTCGTTGCGGTAAACGCGTCCTGGGCACAATACGCGGATAGGTGGCTCGTGGGTCTCCATATAGTGAGCCTCGTCGTTAGAGGTATGGCTACGGAGCAATACATTCTTGGTAAAATCGTTGGAGTTGGTCTTCTCGATGAAGAATGTATCCTGCATGTCGCGGGCTGGATGATCGGCAGCGAAGTTCAGCATGGTGAACACGTGCTTGTCGTCATCTACCTCTGGACCCTGATAGAGAGTGAATCCCATGCGGCCGAAGATGTCGATGATTTGGTTCTTCACTACAGTGAGAGGATGGCGTGTTCCGAGCGCTACAGGATAAGCTGTGCGGGTGAGGTCGATGTCATCGCTTGAAGACTCTGCTTCCTCCATCTGCTCTTTCAGGCCATTGATCTTCTCAAGGGCTGCGTTCTTTAATTCGTTGATCTTGATACCAACCTCTTTTTTCTGGTCGCCTGGCACATTGCGGAAGTCGGCCATAAGGGCATTGATTTCACCCTTCTTGCTGAGATACTTGATGCGAAGCTGCTCTACCTCCTCTGCGTTCTGGGCAGTGAGGGCGTTGACTTCTTTCAAGAGTTCTTCGATTTTCTCTAATAACATATCTTATTATTTGTCTGTTTACTAAATTGAAGTTTAAGCGATTTGTTTGCCATAAATGGCTCGCAAAAGTCACTAATTCATCTATTTTGAGTGCAAAGATAACATTTTTTGCTTAAAATATGAAATATCTCAAAAGAAAGTTGTACTTTTGCATAGAAAATTTGAGAAATTTTATAAGTTTATGAAGAAACTCTCTTTGATAACAGTCATGTTGGCGGTGCTTACCATCGTTTGCTTCACCTCTGTAGGATGCACAGACAAGAAGCCGGCACCTGCCGTTGATTCGACTGCGGCTGATACTGCCGTAGCCGACACACAAGCTATGGACTCAACTGAGAAATTGATAGAGGAAACTCCGATGCCTAAGGCAGCTGACGAGTTGTTTGATGATTTCCTGTTCAATTTCGCAGCCAGTCGCAAACTTCAGATGGAACGCATCCATTTCCCTCTGGCAGTATATCGTAATGATCAATTAAAGAAGCACATCGAGAAGCGACATTGGAAGATGGAACATTTCTTCATGCGCCAGGATTACTATACGCTTATTTTCGATAACCGTAAGCAGATGAACCTGGTGAAGGATACCACCATCGATCATGTGGTGGTAGAGAAGGTGTTCTATAGTAGAAAGGTGGTTCAGCAGTTCCTCTTCAACCGCATCAACGGTCAGTGGATGATGACCAGCATCAACTACAAGCCGATGTATCAGAATATGAATGCCAGCTTCCTGAAGTTCTATGGCGCCTTTGCCACGGATACGGCTTTCCAGTCTCGCCATCTCCATAATCCGGTGAAGTTTACCGGTCCTGATCCAGATGATGATTTCAGTACGATGACGGGCGAGATTGAGCCTGAGACCTGGCCTGCTTTTGCTCCGCAGTTGCCTCATGGTATGATATATAATATCATCTATGGACAGAAATATACGGAGAGCAGCCAGAAAATCTTTGTGATTCGCGGTATTGCCAATGGGATGGAAACCCGTCTTACCTTCAAGAGAATCGAGGGTAGGTGGCAGCTGATGAAGCTGGAGATGTAGTTTTTTTAGTTGATAGTTAAAAGTTAATAGTTTAACCAGATATGAAGGATATTCGTGACTATAGCCTATTGGCTCACAATACGTTTGGAATCGATGCCAAGTGCAAGCGATTCCTGGAATACTCATCGGTAGAAGAGGCGCAGCAGATTGTGGCTGGGCTTACGGCTGCCGATCAGCCGCTGCTCATTCTGGGTGGAGGTAGTAATCTCCTGCTGACAGGCGATTATCAGGGCACGGTGCTCCATTCTGCCATCAAGGGCATTGAGGTGCTTGAGAATGGCGAACTGGCTGCTGCTGAGCATGATGACGCCCTACTGAATCTGGATTGGGTGTTCCTGAACTGTGGTAGCGGCGAGGTTTTTGATGATGTGGTTGCCTATGCGGTTGAGCATGACTTCTATGGTGCTGAAAATCTGAGCATTATTCCGGGCGAAGTAGGAGCGAGTGCTATCCAGAATATCGGTGCCTACGGAGTAGAGGCTAAGGATATTATATATAAGGTGGAGGCTGTAGAGATTGCTACCGGCAAGGTGGTGGTTTTCGACAACCAGGATTGTCAGTACAGCTATCGCCAGAGCAAGTTCAAGCATGAGTGGAGAGACCAGTATCTCGTTACCCATGTCATCTATCGTCTGACGAAGACCTATGCTCCAGACTTGGATTACGGTAATATCCGTGCCTCTCTGGCGGCTAAGAATATCGAGCATCCTACAGCACAGCAGCTTCGTGATGTCATCATCGAGATCCGCAATGCCAAGTTGCCTGATCCTAAGGTGCAGGGCAATGCTGGTAGCTTCTTCATGAATCCTATCGTAGAGAAGTCGAAGTATGATGCTTTGGCAGCCCAGTATCCGGGCATGCCTCATTATACCATCGATGAGGAGCATGAGAAGATTCCTGCTGGATGGATGATTGATCAGTGCGGATGGAAGGGCAAGAGCCTGGGCCGTGCAGGTGTGCATGACAAGCAGGCTTTGGTGCTTGTGAATCGTGGCGGTGCTACGGGCGAGGAGATCGTCAATCTCTGTGAGACCATCAGAAAGGACGTGAAGCAGAAGTTTGGCATTGATATCCATCCGGAAGTGAATCTTAGATAACATTGAACTTTGAGTTTTGAACATTGAACTTTATGATTAGTATATAGTTGCTTGATGGGGCTTAGGTTTAGCCTAAGCTCATATCATAAAGTTCCAAGTTCAAAGTTCCAAGTTCAAAGGTAAAAAAGTTCAAAGTTCAAAATTCAATGTTCAAAGTAATATTATTGGGAACAGGAACATCTAGCGGTGTTCCTGTTTTAGGTTGTGATTGTGAGGTGTGCCGCAGCAAGGATCCACGGGATAACCGTTTGCGCTGTGCGGCGATGATAGAGACTGAGCGTACCCGTATTCTGATAGATGCAGGACCGGATATCCGTCAGCAGCTCCTGCGGGTTCCTTTCCGCAAACTGGATGGTGTGCTGATCACGCATATCCATTACGACCATGTGGGTGGTATCGACGACCTGCGTGGTTTCTGTGTGTTTGGTGATATCAATATCTATGGCGATGAAATCACCACGGATACATTGCCGCATACGATGCCTTACTGCTTTCCCAAGGATGCGGAAAAGCTCTATCCAGGTGCTCCCAAGTTGAAGTTGCATACCATCGTACCCCATCATTCCTATCAGATAGGAGATATCGGGTTTATGCCAATCCGGGTGATGCACGATAAACTGCCAATCCTGGGCTATCGTTTCGGCAAGTTTGCCTACATCACGGATATGAAGTCGATGAGTGATGAAGAGTATGCTTATCTGGATGGCGTAGAGACCTTGGTGATCAATGCGCTTCGATTCGATAAACCTCATCATAGTCATCAACTGGTGGATGATGCCGTCCGTGTGGCGCGCAGGATAGGAGCGAAGCAGACCTACCTTACTCACGTTACTCATCAGATAGGATTGCATGATGCAGCCAATGCCCAGCTTCCTGCAGGTTTTCGCTTTGCCTACGATGGTTTAGAGCTGGAAATTGATGAAAATTAAGTCTTAATGAAATTGAAAGAAATAAAAAAGCACGACATGTAAAGTTAAAGAGTTCTAAGAAAAAGCATTTTTTTTGGAAAAAGCTTGTGAGGTTCGCAGATTCTTTCTACATTTGCATGTGTGTTTTTCATAGTATTAGATTTAAGGTTAACAAGGTATTGGGTCACAGCGGTGACCCTTTTTTGTTTTTATACCCTTCAAAACGCCTGATTTCTAGTCTGATTTCTGGGCTTTTTCAGATGAATCTTCTAATGTGTAGACATAAAAAATGCGGTCTTTTGCAAGGCCGCATTTCTTATGATGGGTTTCATTCATATCTTTCTCTTGAGATAGAAGAATTCTCTTATTTCTTTTTCTTGAATTTCCGGTAGAGCTTCCACGCCAGCAGAGCTCCATCGAAAGCTCCCATACCAATAGACATCATACTTTGCAGTCTCTTGCCTCTGCTTGCGTCTTTCTTGAAGGCGTCTGGCTTGGTGAAGAGAGAGTTCCACAGGATCTTGATCTTCTTGTCGTCAGCCTCTATGCTTTTGCGAAGTGCTTCCTTGCGCAGTCTGATGTCGTTGAGGCTGTTGTACTGTGGGCAACTGTTGTCGTCGTCCAGGTACATATTGTCATTGTTTGGCTCGTTTGTCATCATCATGCTCATTTTTTATTTTTGCATAAGCAGGCTGGCTAAGAATTTCACGAGTGGTTTCTCAATCCATTGATGTCGGAAAAGGATGAAGAGAACCAGTATCAATAAGTATGCTCCCGCCACGATGCAGAATGCAGGTGCCAAGCCTACGTAATCAGCCATGGCGAATGCGGCAGCAAACGAAAGATATATCAGAGCCAAGGCGAGGAGAGCCAGCAGCAACGATCCGATGATCAGTGCCGTGAGCAGTCTTACCACCTTGTCTGTTGCATCGAGCTTCATATATTCAGATTTGAGCCCGATGTAATGCTTGAGCACCTCTACGAGTTGCCCGATGGTTTCTACATTCTTATCGCTCGAAAACATTCTTATCGCTTATTCAAGTAATAATATGTTGTACTTGTCGAAATTTCAGGGTAGTTGGGTGGGGTTTAAACCTCAGGAGCAACATCCTTGATATCGTCAACCAAGTCGTCAACGTCTTTGCGTGTCAACTTGATGTCGTGCTTCTTGCAGAAATCTTCTACAGCTCCAGCAATCTTGCTGCGTGTATCCTCACCCTTCTCAGGAGCAAAAATCATACCGAGTGCTGTACCAGCGATAGCGCCACCGAGGAATGCGCCAATGTAACCTAATGCCTTCATAATCTAAAAGTTTTAAATGTTATACAATATATATGTTAATTATGTGATGGCGATGGCATTTTGGAGTTTTTATGTCCAGATGCACTTATTTCGCTTATCAATTGCAAATATACTAATTATTCTTCAAAAAACAAGCTTTTAAGTCTTAATATTTCGTTAAAAATGTTGTTTTACGTAATGTTTAACAATCTTTATGCTGAAAACGTTTCTTTCTTTGGGATATATTTTGTATTTTCGCAGAATAAAAGCGTAAAGCTGTTCATTGCCCCTATATATAATAAGGTGTAGGCCGGACTCGCGTTTGGGCAGGCACCTATATATAATAAGGTGAAGCAATATAAAATATTTAAGTAAACACAAATACAATTTTAGAAAAGATTATGAAGAAATTATCAGTTTTGAGCTTAGGATTGTGTGCTGTTCTGGCACTCGCAAGTTGTGGTACATCTAAGGAAAGTGCCTACAAGAAGGCTTATGAGAAGGCTCAGCAGCAGGAGGCTCAGCAGGAGCCAGCTGTTCAGGAACCAGTAGTTACTCCATTGGAAACAACAACTCCTACAGAGAGCACAACTACAGAAGTTGACAATGCTACTGTTCGCCAGGAGAATGTAGATCTCATCTCTGGTTCTGGTTTGCAGAACTTCAGCGTTGTAGTAGGTTCTTTCTCTCTGAAGGCTAATGCTGAGGGATTGGCTAGCACTCTGAAGAGCGCTGGTTATGATTCTCAGATCGTTTACAACAGTGAACGTAACATGTATCGTGTCATCGCTTCTACATTCGTAGATAAGGCTGGGGCTGTTAAGAGCCGCAACGAGCTCCGCGCCGGCAAGTATCCAGATGCTTGGTTGCTTTTGAAGAAGTAATTTTCACGTTTCACATAGAAGATTAGAAATTTCGTAACTGAATGCGAATTTTATCTATAGACTACGGTAAGAAACGTACCGGACTGGCAGTTACCGACCCATTGCAGATCATTGCTAATGGGTTGGCAACTGTTGCTACGCCCGAACTTTTCGAATTCTGCGAAGCCTATATCCAGAAGGAGCAGGTGGAGCGCATCGTCATCGGTAAGCCTACCCAGCCCAATGGGCAGCCTAGCGAGAACCTGGCGCGTGTGGAGAATTTCTTCAACCGCTGGCGCAAGGCTCATCCCGAGGTGCCTATCGAGTACTACGATGAGCGATTCACGTCGGTATTGGCGCATCGTGCCATGATAGACGGCGGCGTGAAGAAGAAGGCGAGAAGAGAAAACAAGGGATTGGTAGATGAGATAAGTGCTACCATCATATTACAAGACTTTATGCAATCAAGAAGATGATTTTACCAATTTATATTTATGGTCAGCCTGTATTGAGAAAAGTGGCTGAAGATATCACCCCCGATTATCCTGAGTTGAAGGAATTAATCAATAATATGTACGAGACTCTCGATTCGAGCAATGGCATCGGTCTGGCTGCGCCTCAGATTGGCTTGGCTATCCGCCTGGTAGTCATCGATCTCGATGTGCTCAGCGATGATCTCCCTGAGTATAAGGGATTCCGTCATGCCTTCATCAATCCTCATATCCTTGAGTATGATGAGGAGGCAGAGAAGGATTCTTCTGATGAGGGATGTCTCTCTATTCCTGGCATCAATGAGAAGGTGGTTCGTCCTACCCGCATCCATGTGAAGTATATGGATGAGCAGTTCCAGGAGCATGATGAGTGGGTGAGCGGCTACCTGGCTCGCGTAATGCAGCATGAGTTCGATCACCTGGAGGGCACGATGTTCGTTGACCGCGTGTCTCCTCTCCGTAAGAACATGATAGCAGGCAAGCTCAAGAACATTATCAAGGGTAAGTTCCGCTGCAGCTATCGTACCAAGATTCGTCGATGAAAAAGTTTATTTTCACTTTTGTGCTGGTGCTGGCGGCTTTGTCAGCATCGGCGCAATATAGAGTTGACCGCCTCGTTACGGCGGGCAGAAGTGCTCTCTTCTACGAGGACTTCGTTCTTTCTATCAAGTATTTTAATCTAGCCATCGGTGCCAAGCCTTATCTCTATGAGCCTTGGTATTACCGAAGTGTGGCAAAGTTTAATCTCGATGACTATATGGGTGCCGAGAGTGATGCCTCCGAGGCTATCAACCTCAATCCGTATATCAACGATATCTACGACTTGCGTGCCATTTGCCGCATCCGTCAGCAGCGTTATGATGATGCCATTGCCGACTATAATTCTGCCATCCGACTGGAGCCTCGCAACCGCAACTACTGGTTCAACCGTGCGCTCTGCCAGATGGAGGCGAAGAACTACGACAAGGCGCAGCTGGAACTGGATACGGTCATCACCAAGTGGAAGGATTATTCGAATGCCTACTCCTTGAAGGCTGAGGTGTATCTGCATCAGAAGGATACGGTGCAGGCTGAGAAGTGGCTCGACCAGAGCCTGAAGCTGAATCCATACGATGGTGATGCCTGGATTACACGTGCCTATATGGCGCTTGCCCGGAAGGAATGGAAGGTGGCTGATGAGGCGCTCACCAAGTCGCTTCACTTCAAGCCGAACAATGTAAACAGTTACATCAATCGAGCATTGGCTCGTATCAACATCAACAATTTACGAGGTGCGATGAGCGACTATGATGCCGCTATCGACCTGGATCCGCACAACTTCCTCGCTCACTACAACCGTGGATTGATGCGTGTGCAGTTGGGTGATGACAACCGTGCCATCACCGATTTCGACTTCGTCATCAAGATGGAGCCGAAGAACTTTATGGCGATATTCAACCGTGCGCTTTTGCATGACAAGACGGGCAACCTGAAGGCGGCTATCCGCGATTACTCTACGGTAATCGATCAGTTTCCTAACTTCTGGACGGGTCTTTCCGCCCGTGCTCATTGCTATCGCCGACTGGGTATGACGGCGAAGGCAGAACTGGATGAGTTCCGCATCTTCAAGGCACAGATGAACAAGCATCTCGGTATTCAGCCTCGTTGGAGTGCGAAGACCAAGAAGGAGATGCGCAAGCGTTCGGAGATAGACCCTAACAAGTTTGCTTCTATTGTGGTGGATGATGAGCCGAAGTATGAGCATAACTACAAGAGCGAGTATCGTGGAAGAATCCAGAACCGCCAGGTTGAGACAGCCTATCTGCCGATGTTCCAGCTTTCTTACTTCCCTAACACTCAGAATGTGAGTGGGGTACAGGCTTTCGACAAGGATGTGGAGGCGCTGAACCAGAAGATGAAGGACAAGGTTTATATCGTATGCTCCAAGGAGCAGTTGGATGAGAATGGTTCTATGAAGATCTTCTCTCTCATCGATAAGCTTTCGGCAGAACTGAGTGTGGCGAAGGATATTGAGCAGAAGAAGACGATATTGATGCGTCGTGCCATCGCTCATAGCGTATTGCGCGATTTCGAGGCAGCCATCAGTGATTTCACCTATTATCTCTCGCTGGATGATAAGAATGCGCTGGCTTACTGGCAGCGTGCCGTCTGTCAGGCTGAGATGGATGAGTTCAACAAGGCTCAGGGCAAGGGAGTGGTGAATATCCATTCTGCCGAGGCTGATTTCAGCGATGCCATCCGCATGAACAGCAACAATGCCTACATCTATTATAACAGGGGTAATCTGCATGCCGGAAGAAACGAGCTTTCCAAGGCGATAGATGATTATACCATTGCGCTGAAGATAGACAACCGTCTTGCCGAGGCATATTATAATAGAGGTATCGCACGTGCCAAGAGTGGCAACAAGCAGGCTGGTATCCAGGATCTCTCGAAGGCTGGAGAGCTGGGCTTGTATGATGCTTACTCGGTAATCAAGCGATTGAACAAGACGAAATAAGCGATTGTTTAAGTCGAAATAATATAAAAAAATCCCGCAGATTGATATAGTCTGCGGGATTTTTTTGTATCTCTATATCCGGTTGGATATTCTTTTCTGCGGGATTATATTCTCGTAACCTGCTTTACGCCTTTTACGGCACTCAGCTTCTTGATGAGTGCATCGGTCTTGCCGGCATCATCAATCATCACGGTAACATTGCCCGAGAAGAGACCGTCCTTGGAGGAGATGTTGATGCCTCTCATTACGAGCTTATCCTCTTTCGAGATGATGTTGGTGATGTTGCTCACGATACCGATATCATCGTTTCCGATAATTCTCAGGGTGATGGCATACTTCGATGTACCCTTTCCGCTCCATTTCGCCTTCACGATGCGGTAACCGAAGCGGCGGCGCAGCTCCTTGGCGTTCGGACAGTCGATGCGGTGGATCTTGATGCCCTTGCTGATGGTTACGAAACCGAAGATAGGGTCGCCGTAGATAGGGTGGCAGCAGTGGGAGAGTTCGAAGTCGATGCCCTTCAGGTGCTCATCTATTACCAGTACGTCGTCGCTCTGCTTCAGGAGTTCTTCGGTAGGATTCTCAAACTCGAAGTTCTCGGCACTCTCGGCAGGCTTGTTGGCGTTGCTGAGGTTGAGGTCGTGGTTGCGCTCCTCGATGTATTTCTCTACCACGGTATTTACGTCGAGTTTCTCTTCTGCTACATCCTTGTAGAAATCAGAGTTCTCCTTGTATCCCATCTTCTTGATGATGCGCGCCATGGTGCTCTCATCAATCTCTATCTTGCGGTTCTTGAATCGGCGCTCCAGCAGTTCCTTGGCATAGAGTCCGTCCTTCTTCTGCGTTTCCTTCAGGGCGAGGCGAATCTTTGCCTTTGCCTTGGAGGTCTGCACGATGTTGAGCCATTCTCTTCTAGGCTTCTGGTTGCTCTGGGTGAGGATTTCTACCTGGTCGCCCGAGTGCAGTTCCTGTCGGAAGGTAACCGCCTTGCCGTTGATCTTTCCGCCCACGCAGGTGTTTCCGATGCGCGAGTGAATGTAGTAGGCGAAGTCGAGCACCGTGGCGCCTTTCGGGAAGTTCAGCAGGTCGCCTTTAGGGGTGAACACATATACCTCGTCTTCCTTCAGGTCGGTGGTAAACTGGTCCATCAGCTGCAGGTCGTCGTTGTTTTCCAGAGCGGCACGGATGTTGGCAAGCCATTCGTCAATGCCTCCTTCTCCCTGCTTGATGCCCTTGTAGCGCCAGTGTGCCGCGAGTCCGTGCTCGGCGATATCGTCCATTCTTTCGGTTCTGATCTGCACCTCCACCCATTTGTTCTCAGGTCCCAGAACGGTAGTGTGCAGACTCTCATATCCGTTGCTCTTAGGCACGCTGAGCCAGTCGCGCATACGCTTTGGGTTCGGCTGATACATATCTGTGATGAGTGCGAATGTCTGCCAGCACTGCATGTATTCCTTCTCTCTTGGGGCGTCGATGATGATGCGGATGGCGAAGAGGTCATATACACCCTCGAAGGCGCACTTCTGCTTCTTCATCTTCTGCCAGATAGAGTGGATGCTCTTGGTGCGTCCTTTCATGTGATATTTCAGTCCGGCAGCATCGAGTTTCTCCTTGATAGGCTGGATGAATCGGGCGATATAGGCATCGCGCGAAGCCTTGGTGGCATTCAGCTTCTCCTTGATCATATAGTAGGCATCGTGCTCCAGATACTTCAGACTCAGGTCTTCCAGCTCGCTCTTCAGCTTGTAGAGTCCCAGCTTGTGGGCGAGTGGGGCATAGAGGTAGCTGGCTTCCTCGCTCACCTCGTGCTTCGCCTCCTTCTGCTCGGTATCACGAATCTGTCGCATCACGTTCACGCGGTCGGCAATCATGATGAGGATCACGCGCATATCTTCTGAGAAGGAGATGAGTAGGTTTCTGAAGTTCTCGCTTTCGATGATCGGGTTGCGCTTGTAGAGGTCGTGGATGCGGAGGAGTCCGCTGATGATGTGTGCCACGCTGTCGCCGTATTTCTTCTGGATGTCTTCGATGGTCTGATAGCCGTCGATGACGCTGGTCTGCATCAGGATGGCGATGATGCCGTCTCTTTTCAGGCCGATTTCGTTGACTGCGATTTCTGCTGTCTGCAGGGCAGCGAGTATAGGGTTCATGCCGAAGACGTTGCGCTTGATCTGATGGTTGATGAAGGCATGCTGTATGTCTTCACGCAGATGCTGCTCATCGCTGGGCTTGAATGTGTCGCCCACAGCGGTTCTCAGGCGCTCCAGGATTTGGAGTGTCTGCTCTCTTTCTTCGGATGTGAATTTAAAAGGTGTTTCGTTCATTGTCGTTCCCTCCCGTTGATTATATATTATTGAGTTGTTATAACTCGTCTATCCATTTCTGGCCAGACTTGGTGTTGAGCCAAATGGCAAAGCTAGTTCCTATCAAGGCTCCTAGCCCCATAAATATAGTATATAGTTCCATAATTACAGCTCATCTATCCATTTCTGGCCTGATTTTGTGTTAAGCCAGATGGCGAAGCTTGCACCTATAACTGTCATGATAAACATGAATAATGTCATTAGTTCCATATCATTTAATATTTGAATCGTTATACTTCATTACTCTATTCGCACTATAGGCAAAGATGAATGCCGATACAATGCCTAATACTAGAAATAGGCAATTGAAAAGTCCAATGCTGTTGCCTGTTATTAATGGCGAAAAACCGCCAATTCCTGTCCCGCTTAGGAGAAGGTTTGATACTCCGTACAGATACGTTGATAGCAACGTTCTTCGGTCGTGCTCTTTTGCTAATTTACTAACCATGTCGCAATATTCTATTTTAAATTTGACAAACAATGGCGTTTCGGCGTTAAAAAAACGCGTACTTCGTTAAATTTTCAATGCAAAGATACAAAAAAAAGCGGAAATATTTCTGATTATCAGAAAAAACTAGTATCTTTGTAGCACATATAGTGTAAATTTAACATAAATATGGTATTATGAATCAGCAAGATCTAAACCAAATCGCTGCTCGCGGTATCTCCGAGCAGCAGATTGAGCACCAGTTGGAACAAATCAAGAATGGTTTCCCATTCCTCAAGCTCGAGGGTGCGGCTGCCATCGGTAAGGGTATCATGGCTCCTACAGCTCAGGAAGTAGAAGACTACGAGAAGGCGTGGAACGACTACAAGGCTGAGGGTCACAAGATTGTGAAGTTCGTACCTGCCTCAGGTGCGGCAAGCCGCATGTTCAAAAATATGTTTGCATTCCTCGATGCTCCATACGATGTTCCTACTACTGACTTCGAAAAACAATTCTTCGAGAATATCAAGAAGTTTGCTTTCCGCAAGGCGCTCTGCGACAAGTGTCATGTCAACAATGAGAAGGGTATCATGTGCCTCATCAAGAAGGGTGATTACAAGGCTATTGTGGCTAATCTCCTCAAACCAGAGGGATTGAACTACGGTCAGCTGCCTAAGGGATTGCTCCAGTTCCACGAGTATGAGGATGAGGTTCGCACTCCAATGGAGGAGCACCTGGTAGAGGCTGCACTCTATGCCAGCAGCAACGGCGAGGCAAACGTTCACTTCACCGTTTCTCACGACCACTTGGAACTCTTCAAGCAGATGGTAGCTGAGAAGGCTGATAAGTATGCACAGCGCTACGGCATCAAGTACAACATCTCTTTCTCTGAGCAGAAGCCTAGCACCGATACCATCGCTGCCAATCCGGATAATACTCCATTCCGCAACGAGGATGGCTCATTGCTGTTCCGTCCGGGCGGTCATGGTGCGCTCATAGAGAACCTCAACGAGATCGATGCTGATGTAGTATTCATCAAGAACATCGACAACGTGGTTCCAGATCGCCTGAAGGCTGAGACTGTTACCTGGAAGCAGGTGATTGCAGGTGTATTGGTTACTTTGCAGAAGCAGGCATTCGATTACTTGAAGGTATTGGATTCCGGACAGTACAACCACGAGAAGCTGGAGGAGATTATCCGCTTCGTTCAGCGTGATCTCTGCTGCCGCAAGGCTGATATCAAGGAGCTGGAGGATGCCGAACTGGTTATCTATCTGCGCAAGAAGTTGAACCGTCCTATGCGTGTCTGCGGTGTCGTTAAGAACGTAGGCGAGCCTGGCGGTGGTCCATTCCTTACCTATAACCAGGATGGCACTGTAAGTCTTCAGATTCTGGAGAGCTCACAGATTGATAAGAACAACGAGGAGTATATGAAGATGTTTACCGAGGGTACTCACTTCAACCCAGTAGATCTCGTCTGTGCAACCAAGGATTACCAGGGCAATGCCTTCGATCTTCCTAAGTTCGTAGATCCATCTACAGGTTTCATCTCAAGCAAGAGTAAGAACGGTAAGGATCTCAAGGCCTTGGAGTTGCCAGGTCTCTGGAATGGTGCGATGAGCGACTGGAACACCGTATTCGTAGAGGTTCCTCTGGGCACATTCAACCCAGTGAAGACCGTGAACGATCTGCTCCGCGACCAGCATCAGGCTGTAGAGGGCGGCATCAAGCACGAGCATCATCACGGAGAGGGTGGCTGCTGCGGCAAGCACTAATCCCACGGATATAGATACGATAAAGGCTCAATCTCCGATTCTTCAGTCGAGGATTGAGCCTATATTGTTTTGTTAAGAGTTGAGGTTTAGAAATCGTAGAAACTTATCTAGCTGCGAGATAACAAAACTGCAAGGATTAGATCTTGGCGCTTCCTTGATTTCACTCTTAAAGGATTCTTGATGTACATGCTATCAGGATAGCTGTACCAGATGATTGATTGAACCAAAATTCTTGTTTCTTTTCTATTATTGGATTCTAGCTTTTCCGGGAGATTTCCTGGAGTTTGGCTTTCCGATAATACTTTTTTGCTCGAATTCTAGTTGTACCAGATTTCTCCGCCCAATAAAGTTGGATACTCTTCTGATGTTGTTCTTTCTACAGGAGCTGTAATCTCTACATACTCACCATACTTCTTTGCTTTACTCTGCATAATTTAAAAGGTTTTTTGTTGATTTATTAAACTTATTATTTGATTGATTGAATGAGATAGATTATCGTGGGCATTGCTGCCCATTCATAGTCATTTCATCTTTCCTTATCTTTATAGTCGTATTTTATTTCTGTTTCTTACGGCTGGGAATGTGCAATCGATTGCAACAAATTTTGCTTTCTTGCTCCCGATAGCTACTTTTCACGATACAAAGATAAGAAAAATATCGGTACGCAGATTTTTTTAGCCCAAAAACTTCTATAAATTAAACTTTTTTAATTAAAACCGAATATTATCTGCAAAAATATGCACTTTTCTCGTAACTTATTGAAAAAGAGCACCTACCTTCCGAATAGGTAAGTGCTCCTAAGTAAAAGAATTAAATTTTACACATCTTATACCGTAATCTCTCCTGCAAGCGATTGCTTCAGCATCTCCCTTACCTTGCGGTTGTCATCAAATCTGCCTTGCAGATACATCATCTTCGTTACCATCGCCTCTACCGTAGAGTCGTGGCCGCTGATTACGTGAGAAGTCTTCAACTGGAATCCGGCGCCGTATCTCTCCATCTCCACGCTACCTGTCAGGCACTGGCTGATGTTCACGATGTTCACGCCTCGGTGGGCAGCTTCGTCCAGCAGTCGCATGATCCATGGAGAATGAGGGGCGTTTCCCGAACCGAAGGTACGCATCACGATGCCTCGCAGATCCGGCGATTCCATCACGTGGCGCACGATGTTGTCCTGGATGCCCGGAAAGAGACTGAACACAATCACGTTCGGGTCGAGTCTCAGATGGGGTATCATCGGCTTGTCGTAATCCGGAGTGAGGATGTGGTGCTTGTGATACTGGAAATTGATGCCCACATCGCAGAGATGCGGATAGTTGAACGATTCGAAGGCGTGGAATCCCTCGGCATTGATCTTGATGGCGCGGTTGCCTCTGATCAGCTTGCCGTTGAAGAAGATGCATACCTCCGGCACCATCGGTCTGCCGTTCTCGTCCTTTGCCGATGCTATCTCGATGGCAGTCATCAGATTCTCCTTGCCGTCGGTACGCAGTTCGCCGATAGGCAGCTGGCTACCGGTCAGGATCACCGGTTTGGTCAGGTTCTCAAGCATGAAGCTCAGAGCCGATGAGGTGTATGCCATCGTATCCGTGCCGTGCAGGATCACGAATCCGTCGTAGTCATTATAGTTGTTGGCTATCATGCTCACGATTTCTGCCCATCTCATCGGATCCATGTCGCTGGAGTCGATAGGTGGGTCGAATTTTCGCACGTCGATTTCTGCCTGGATGAGTTTGAACTCGGGCATGGATGAGACGAGATGGTTGAAGTCGAGCGGTTCCAGCACGCCTGTCACCGGGTCTTTTCCCATGCCGATGGTACCTCCCGTGTAAATGATGAGAATCTTTGGTGTTGCCATTTTCTTTGTTTCTTTACATTTTGTCACTTTATCGGCTGCAAAGATACGGAAAATATTTGTTTTTCCAAAGCTTATCGGCTAAAAAAGCACTTTCTTTTTGCAAAGTGTTATGGATTATCGCTCAGAAAGCAGATGAAGACTTCAATATGTCACCGTTTTCACCCCGAAAATCCCCTTATATAAATAGGTATTAGCAAAGTTTAGCAAAATAAATGCATTTTTATTCGCTTGTTACAAAAAGAAATAGTACTTTTGCACACGATTTAATAAAAATACTAAGTTGTTATGGTAAAAATCACATTCCCAGACGGATCTGTTCGTGAGTACGAGCAGGGCGTTACTGGCTTACAAATCGCCGAGAGCATCTCACCGGCTCTCGCTCGCAACGTTGTATCTTGCGGTGTCAATGGTGAGACAGTAGAGTTGGATCGTCCTATCAATGAGGACGCAAGTGTAGAACTTTACAAGTTTGAGGATGAGCAGGGCAAGCATACCTTCTGGCATACTTCAGCCCACTTGCTCGCAGAGGCTCTTCAGGAGCTTTATCCAGGCATCCAGTTTGGTTTCGGTCCAGCTGTAGAGAGTGGTTTCTTCTACGATGTGATGCCTGCTGAGGGTCAGGTGATCTCAGAGAATGATTTCGCTAAGATCGAGGCTAAGATGATGGAGCTCGCCAAGAAGAACGAGCCTGTGGTTCGCAAGGAGATTGCTAAGGCTGATGCACTCGCTGAGTTCAAGGCCGACGGTCAGCAGTACAAGTGCGAGCACATTGAGCAGGACTTGGAGGATGGCACCATCACCACATATACCCAGGGCAATTTCACCGACCTTTGCCGTGGTCCTCACTTGCTGAACACTGGTCTGATCAAGGCTGTGAAGATTACAAGTGTGGCTGGTGCATTCTGGCGCGGTGATGCCAAGCGCGAGCAGATGACCCGTATCTACGGTATCAGCTTCCCTAAGAAGAAGATGCTCGATGAGTATCTGGTAGTCCTTGAAGAGGCTAAGAAGCGCGACCACCGTAAGATCGGTAAGGAGATGGAACTCTTCATGTTCTCAGAGCGTGTAGGTAAGGGTCTTCCTATCTGGTTGCCAAAGGGCACACAGCTCCGCCTCCGCTTGCAGGAGTTGCTCCGCTCTCTCCTGAAGCCTTATAACTATCAGGAGGTTATCTGTCCGGGCATCGGCGGCAAGAGTCTCTATGTAACATCTGGTCACTATGCTCACTATGGCAAGGATGCATTCCAGCCTATCCAGACTCCAGAGGAGGATGAGGAGTATATGCTCAAGCCAATGAACTGTCCTCACCACTGCGAGGTCTACGCTCGTAAGCCTCGTTCTTACAAGGATCTTCCTTTGCGTATCGCCGAGTTCGGTACCGTGTTCCGTTATGAGAAGAGCGGTGAGCTCCACGGTTTGACTCGTGTTCGTACCTTTACACAAGATGATGCTCACATCTTCGTTCGTTCTGATCAGGTGAAGTCGGAATTCGAGAACGTAATCGACGTAATCCTGAAGGTATTCAAGATCTTCGGTTTCGAGAACTACGAGGCACAGATTTCTCTCCGCGACCCTAAGGATACCGAGAAGTATATCGGTTCTGATGAGATTTGGGAAGAGAGTGAGAACGCTATCCGCGAGGCTTGCAAGGAGAAGGGTCTTGAGACTCGTGAGGAGGTTGGCGAGGCTGCCTTCTATGGTCCTAAGCTCGACTTCATGGTAAAGGATGCCATCGGCCGTCGTTGGCAGTTGGGTACCATCCAGGTGGATTACAACCTGCCTGAGCGTTTCAAGCTGGAATATACAGCCGAGGATAACTCAAAGAAGACTCCTGTGATGATCCACCGTGCACCATTCGGTTCATTGGAGCGATTCACAGCCGTTCTCATCGAGCACACAGCGGGTCACTTCCCATTGTGGTTGACTCCAGACCAGGTTGCTATTCTTCCTATCTCAGAGAAGTTCAACGATTATGCTCAGAAGGTACGTCAGTACTTCGACAAGCAGGGTGTACGTGCCTTGGTTGATGATCGTAACGAGAAGATTGGCCGCAAGATTCGCGACAACGAGTTGAAGCGAGTACCTTACATGGTCATCGTAGGTGAGAAGGAGAGTGCCGAGGGCCTCGTTTCTATGCGCAAGCAGGGTGGTGGCGAGCAGGCTACCATGAGCATGGAAGAGTTTGCTCAGCGCATCAATGCCGAGGTTGCAGAGCAGCTGAAGGCTGCTGAAGAGTAGGTCTTTTCACGCTGATATATTTTATGTCACGCTGATATATTTTTTAGTCACGCAGATTTCGCAGATGACGCAGATTTTTCTTGGGGTATTCTTTGTTGTAGGGTACTTGGGAAACGGCGTAGTTTGTGGAATCTGCGTGAGTTTTTTAGGGAATACTTAAAACTTGATGTTATGACAGAAAACGAAATATCTTATAAGGTTATTGGGGCTATATATAAGGTATATAATGAGTTGGGTCCTGGCTTGTTAGAGTCGGTTTATGAAGCAGCCCTTTGCTATCAGCTCAGAAAAGATGGATTGAAGGTTGAGAATCAGGTGAAACTCCCTGTTATGTATGACGGGCAAGTCTTGCCTGTAGATTTACGCTTGGATGTTTTGGTTGAGGATAAGGTGATTGTAGAATTGAAGTCTGTATCAGAAATGAAGGCGGTTTATGGCAAACAGCTTCTTACTTATCTGAAAATTTCTCATCTGAAACTTGGGTTGCTGGTTAATTTTGATACGTCTGATATTCGTTCGTCTATTCACCGAGTCGTTAATCACCTTTAGCTCACGCTGATATTTTTTGCTCACGCTTAATTATTTTTTTAGTCACGCTTGATTGTTTTTTTAAAATCACGCAGATTTCGCAGATGACGCAGATTTTCGTTGCAATGACATACTTAAGAGAATCGCAAGAAAGATCTGCGTAATCCGACCGGATAGGTCTCATCTGCGGATAAGATGTGGAAGAAGGAAAATCTGCGTCATCTGCGAAATCTGCGTGACCTTAAAAACATCGTGTTCTAAAAAACGAAATCAGTGGGCTCTAAAAATGATTTTTGCGTGAGATTTTCTTCCCAAACCATAAAATATAAGCCTAAAAGTGAAAATAACCCGCTGAAAATTTGGTGGTTTCACAGAAAATGCGTAACTTTGCAGCCGTTTAATCAAAAAACGTTGAATATATCGAATAGTTAATGAAAAATGACAAAATGAAAAATCAGTACCGCGTAAACGAACAGATACGCGTACGTGAAGTGAGAGTAGTAAGTGAAGGCGGAGCTGAAGTGATGCCTACACGTAAAGCGTTGGACTTGGCACGTCAGCAAGAGCTTGACTTGGTCGAGATATCTCCTAATGCCCAACCACCAGTTTGCCGTATAGTTGACTATTCAAAGTTCCTTTACCAGCAGAAGAAACATGCTAAGGAAATGAAGCAGAAGCAAGTGAAGGTGGAGACCAAGGAGATCCGTTTCGGACCTCAGACCGATGAGCACGACTATCAGTTCAAGCTCAAGCACGCTAAAGAGTTCCTCAATGAGGGTAACAAGGTACGTGCCTACGTGTTCTTCCGTGGTCGTTCTATTCTCTTCAAGGAGCAGGGTGAGGTTCTCCTTCTCCGTTTCGCCAATGATTTGGAGGAATGCGGTAAGGTAGAGCAGATGCCAAAGCTCGAGGGAAAGAAGATGTTCCTCTACATGAGTCCTAAGAAGGCCGGCACAGCTAAGAAGAGCCAGCAGAAGATGGACCGTGAGAAGCGAGAGGCTGAAGCTAAGGCTGCTGCTGATGCAGAGCGCGCTGCCAATGCCGAGAAGAATGGCTTGCTCGCCAATGCCAAAGGCGGCGATGTCCTGAAGAAGCTCGCAGAAGGAACAGAGGATTAAGAAAAAAAGATGCGTAACGCCCTGGTATATGCGTTGCCATCGCTATAATAAATAACAATTTAAAATTAAAAGTAAAAATGCCAAAAGTAAAGACTAATTCCGGCGCAAAGAAGAGATTCCGTTTCACCGGTACAGGTAAGATTAAGCGTCATCACGCTTTTCACAGTCACATCTTGACTAAGAAGACAAAGAAGCAGAAGAGAAATCTCCTCGGAGAGACTCTCGTAGACCGTTCAAACTTGAAGCAGGTTCGCGACTTGCTCTGCCTTCGTTAATTATTAACTTTTTAGTCGAACTTTTAAAGAAAAAAAATTATGCCAAGATCAGTAAATCACGTTGCATCTAAAGCAAAGAGAACAAAAATCTTGAAGCTCACTAAGGGTTACTATGGAGCTCGCAAGAATGTATGGACAGTAGCTAAGAACACTTGGGAGAAGGGTCTTACCTACGCTTATCGCGATCGTCGTAACAAGAAGCGCACATTCCGCGCATTGTGGATCCAGCGTATCAACGCTGCTGCTCGCCTCGATGGTATGAGCTACAGCCAGTTGATGGGTGCTCTTCACAAGGCTGGTATCGAGATCAACCGTAAGGTTCTCGCTGACCTCGCTGTTAACAACCCAGAGGCTTTCAAGGCTATCGTTGCTAAGGTGAAGTAATTTGAAAGATTTTTAAAGGAATCCTCAGTTATCTTTGATAGCTGAGGATTTTTCTTTTCCAGGAATTACTATGTTTCCGCGATAAAGCAAATGAAAATCCCCAGCTATCCATTAAAAGATAGCTGGGGATCTTATCATTTATAAGCCTTTCGGACTTTATAAGCTCTCCGCTTTACTTGATCAATTCAAGACCTGCCTCAAACTTGGTTGTCTTCTCCATAATTGCTGGCAGCTGATTCAAGATGCTCTTAAGCATTTTAAACTGGTTCAAGTCTTCTTCGTCCATATCTGTAGTAGGAACCTTTTCGATCATAACCACCAAATTTGCAATCATTGGTTGAACGAACGCCTTGTCAACAAAGAAATATGGCTTGCTACCATTCCAGCGAATGTTAACTGGAATCTGCTTGTACTGCTCCAACATAGCCTTGAGCTGTGCCTTCTCTGCTGCATCGTCAATATCCTCGGTAGCCTTATTGGCATCAATGGTTACAAGGATAAGATTCTCGTTAGCAACAGTATAGCTTGCATAACCCACAGCAGTCTTCCACTCTGGTACTGCATTCTCATCGTCAGATGCCTCTGCATAAGTAGCGTTAATCTTGCCATCCTTGGTAAAGGTGATGTCCTTCAATACCTTAGGAAGATACTCGTTGGCAAAGTTGTTCATCAATGGGTAAATCACGGTGTTGATGTCCATAGGCATTTCATAGCCTAAGCCCATATCAATCTTGAGAACTGTACCCTCTGGACAATCCCAGGTAAACTTGGCTGAGCCATCGTACCACTCGCTGCCGTTGCCAAGATCCTGCTTTGTAACCTCTTGCAAATTCCAGGTACCCTCAATCTTCTCGTTGCGTACAAATCCCTTTTCGTCATTGTCATCATCGCTGCTACAAGCAGTGAAGAAGCCAAGGGTGCAAACCATGGCCATCAAATAAATAAACTTTTTCATTTTCTTCTCTTTTTTTGTTAATGAATAATTGTTGTTTTTTATCTTTTTATCTCTCTTTGGCTATATATATTGGCTATATATATTAATGTACGCGTACATTATTATATAGATAGCTTCAGCAGAATATCATCCGTTACTTCAGCTGATACGTGATGCCGATGCTGCCGTAGATAGGATACATCGTCTGCTCGATGGTCTCGAAATCCTTCTTGAAGATGCCGTTCAGACCCCAGCTCAGATCAGCACAGATGCCCCAACGGTTGTTCAATCGCCAGTCTATTCCAAAATCTACGCCCACCTGCCAGTTGCGCATATCGTCGCTGAAATCGTAATCGCCACGTTCACCTTCCTTTTCGCCCAGCATCACCTTCTGTCCCGTAGGGTCTCCCTTGGGATGACCCTCCTCCTGACGGCGGAGATAACCATTGTATGCCCAGCCCTCAAACTTCTTCGAGGTAACATAGCTTACGTATGGGCCCAGCTTGAAGCGGAGATTATCGCAGACATCGTATGTTGCCAGAATCGGAACGGTGATGAGACTCATATCCACCTTCGTCACTACATCGCCCGTAAAGATGCCCTGCAGCTCCTCGCCGCCACGAACTATCTTCATATAGTAGTTCTTAACGCCCGCATCGGTCTTCATGCTCTTGTTCTCGAAGCGGATTCCGCCCACGAAACCCCAGTTTCCGGAGAGTGGGTGATAGGCATCTACGCCCAGACTGAAGTTAGGGCGAAGGGTGTAGCTGTGAAGCGTGCGGATGGTGGCAGGCATGCCGATAGGGGCGGTGCCGCCCAGGTTATACGCCACGCGTGCCTGATACTCATAGCCGTGGAGATATTTGTTCCAGGCACTATTCTTGTCTCCTGCCCATGAAGCAGCGCTGCATGCCAGCAGGAGTGCCAGTACTGTTATCTTTTTCATTTTTCTTCTTATTTGCAAATCAGTTTGAAACTATCCACCCAGAGGGTACTGCCCACAGCTCCCAGGAAGTTGGCTCCATCAGAGCTGGATGAGCAGACGATGGTGAGACTGTAGCCTCCATTCTTCAGCTTCACGGGGTCGATGGTCTTGCCGTAGGATTGATAATCGAAATCTACGCTGAAGTGATGCCATTCCGGTGTGTTTCCAATAGCAACTTTTCCGTTGTCATCATGGGTTTCACCTACCAGAGCAAGTGCCACTATCTGCTTGCTGCTCTGTACGTTATCGCCATAGAGCACTACGGCATCTCCATTCTCGTCGATGTTCTCGTAGAGCACGGCGTAGATGGTTCCGTAGTCATGTCGGTTCAGTTCGTTCATATCCTTGTCGGTGAATTTCTCGCCAGGCTGATACTTGTACCAGCCTTCCAGCTTTTCCGGTTTGGCGCTGAAGCTGAATGGGCGACCGAACTTAGTGGCTTTCATCGCATCGCGCAGGGCATCGGTGGCATCAAACTGTCCGATGAAGAGGTTGCCGGCAGCGATAGGCTTGTGTACCATATCAGCGAGTTTGCTGGTGCGCTGGGTGGTGAGCTTCACGCCCTTGCTCTGATAGCCGTCTTCTGTCATCACGGTAGGATATTCCTCCGGTTTTGCCGATGGGTTGCTGATTTTGAATCCCGGGTTTCCGGTAGCCCAGATGTCGAGGAGATCGCCATTCCAGTTTTCCTGCCAGTTGTAGTATCCCTTGCTGAGGTATGCGTTTTCGAAATCGAATTCAAACTCCTTGCTCATGGTGGTCTGACCCTTCTTGATGCTCACCTGATAGGTGCGGGTCCACTGCTTGTCTTCTGATGTAACCACGTATGTAACAGGACCTTTGGAGAAATCGTGTACGCTTCCGCTTTCCGGCTGGATGGTGGCTCCCGGAGTGAGTCGGAACATCGGTGCCTGCTTCTTGAGGCTGGCGAATGGCTTCATGGTGAATTCTATCTTGTCCTGGTCGCTCTGCACGTTGACGAGCGTATCCGATGCGTTTGTGAACCACAGCTTCAGCCAGCTTCCTGCGTGGATGTATGCCTGCTCGATGTCGCATTCGGCATTGAGGGGTTCATCCTTGAAGCATGAACTGAGTGAGAGGGCACAAACCGTTGATAATGATAGTGTTATAAGTTTTCTAAACCCCATTGTCTTCATATTCTTTCCTTTATTATGTAAGAGCGCTATCTTTTTTGGGATAGCCTCTGATGATTCAAATTTCTGGTTGCAAAGTTACGCTGAAAACTTGAAAGCGCCAAACATTTTTTACTTTATTTGCATATTATTTATGTTTCTAATTATTTGTTAAATGGAGCTGGAAAAAAAGAAGACTGGGCATCCCTTTTGGAATGCTCAGTCTTGATTTGTTTGACTAGCATGTGTGTTGTCTAATGGGTGCAAGTCCCTAACGAGCCCTA